>Ga0307426_1000516_pt1 | contig 26799 bp, 18 predicted proteins | sample SalMarWE160340MG_FD_202165 | JGI IMG/M metagenome (GOLD analysis project Ga0307426, IMG submission 202165) | Salt marsh sediment microbial communities from the Plum Island Ecosystem LTER, Massachusetts, United States - WE1603-40 | ecosystem: Environmental > Aquatic > Marine > Intertidal zone >...
TAAAAAAAAATCAATACTCAGGTCAAAATGCTGAAATGAATTCAGCATGACAGCGATGCCTTTAGTTTCGTCGATTGCAGCGCCACCTTTGGTGGCACCGATGGCAGTGATAAGCTTCGCTTCACTCGCAGTGCATTTCTTTATTGTCATTATCCAACTTGATCGGATAATCCAGGAGAACGCAACAAACTGGATTGCCTGGTCAAGCCAGGCAATGACAAAAGAAAATTGGTCAATTACTAAATGACTTTAGGTTTTAGAAAATGGGCCCGGAGGGACTTGAACCCCCGACCCGCTGATTATGAGTCAGCTGCTCTAACCAACTGAGCTACAGGCCCGTGCGCGTTTTAAATACGTTGTTTCATTATATCCGAGAAATCACTTTTGTCAATCTCTATACTTGACAGTTAAGTCTCTGCATATATAATGAGTTAGAGGATTTAAATATGCCTGACCAGAATAAAATAATAAAAGAAACATATGAGTATGTAAATTTCACGGCACGCGTCATATTTGATAAAACAAGTGATATATGTGCACTGATCCTGAGCGGTTCAATGGACACAGAACCAGTAATGGAGTTTCGTGCCAAAATGAAAGAACGAATACTCGTACACAAATACAATTTTATCGTGGATCTTGACGGGGTAACATATATTAGTTCAACAGCACTTGGATTCCTGATGTTTCTTGCCGCACACAAGAAGAATACGGTTTATCTATCGACACCGCAGGTAAACGTAGCAAGACCCATAAAGATATTAGGCATCCATTCGATGTTCAAGTCATATAATAAAATTGACGAGCTCAAGCAAAAAATCACTATTTCGGATGCATTACTTGAATATATGACAGAATCCCCGGCTGAACAAAAAAATGTTCAGTACCTTAGTCGCTGGCTTAAGATACTACGTGATTATCTTGCATATGAGCAAATAACGGATGAAATTAAAATACTCACACCTTATATCCAAAAAGCAGAACAAGCGAATATTATAACGATACCGAGTGACAGAAAATATGCGTGCGTTCTCTACATTTTTCTTGAAAAGGTATTCAGAAAAATTGCCAAGTTTGACGAGGATGAGATCAACGATGACACTATAGAAATCCTTGCTAAAGAACTCATGACAAATGCCGTAATACATGGCTATGAGAACGATAAAACAGGCATTGTAGAAGCTTCCTATAAGATAGATACGATAAAATTAGAGATCAATATCATTGACTATGGAAAGGGTTTTTCCGACACAGCTAAACAATCGTTCCCCAGAACAGGATTTCAGCTTCTCGAGAAATTTTTTGACAAAGTCACGGTCGCTGAAGCGCCCAAAAAAGAGGTTGAGGGACTTGTCCTGGGCAAAGGGACGACAATAACACTCACTAGAAACCTGGTACCTCAGTCATAATCATTCGCATTGAATAGCGAAGAAAAATTCCGCACCAAGATTGGGTTAAAAACCAAATTTCTATTCTGGTTCATTGTATTCATCTTGTCTATAATGTCCATTATTTACATCTATTTTTCACACCATGAAACGAGCGTTCTGTCAAACGAGATCCAGCTCAGGGGCGAGGCGATCTGCAGCAATCTCGCAACGAGCGCTGAAGACCTTCTGGTCATGAAAGATGACCTTGGACTCGCCAAACTCGTTTACGACACCAAGGTTAATAACAAAGGAGTCATTTACAGTTTCGTTATCGATGGGAATAATACGATATGGGCGCACACCGATGTCTCTCTTATTAATAATAAATACCAGCCTCGTTCCGAACTCAAGACACTCGGTGATGAGCCGGTCCTCACTCAACCCTATACAATGATCGACAAAACAGAGGTCTTTGAGATCGCGATGCCGATAACAGTAGGCAAGACAAAGATCGGAGCTGCATATGTCGCTGTATCACAGACCGCGATCAAGAACGCGTTGACGCAGGCAAGGAAAGGTGTGGCACTTGTAACGGTCCTCATTCTTTTTATCGGTATTAGCGGTATCCTCATACTCGTATCAATAATTATCGGGTCCCTGGGTGATCTGACAAAGGACATTGAAGCGATTGGAAATGGCGACCTCGACCGAAAGATTATGACTTCCAGAAAAGATGAGATCGGCAGGATCACCTATGCGGTTGGTATCATGACAAAAAAATTAAAGAAAGCACGCGAACTACTCATCGAAAAAGAACGGCTGAAAAAAGAAATGCAGATCGCCAAAGAAATACAGCAGACATTGCTGCCGTGTTCACTGCCGCAAGTTGCTGGCCTTAGCATAGATGCGTATTACCAGGCAGCACGGGAAGTTGGCGGTGACTATTACGATTTTATCAAAATAGATAGGGACCATTTCGGAGTCGCTATTAGCGATGTATCGGGTAAAGGTGTACCTGGCTCATTATTAATGGCCATGACCAGAAGTATTATTCAAATCGAAGCGCTGAAAAATACCTCACCTCATAAACTTCTGACCTTGCTCCATGCTATGCTAAGTAAGGACATACCTGAAGGCTTATTCATCACGATGTTCTATGTTGTCTTCGATTTAAAAGAAAATGAAATGCGGTATTGCTGTGCTGGTCATAATCCAGTTTATCTATACAATTGTAAAAATAACAAACTCACTACTTTAAAACCTGACGGACCGCCCCTGGGTATCAGTCTCTTAGATGAGAAAGCATTTGCTCAAGCATTGGTCGAAGAAAAGCGGAGACTCGATTTTGGCGAGATGTTATTTCTCTATACTGACGGTGTGACTGAAGCGATGAATAGCGCAAAGGAGCAGTTTGGTGAAGAACGGTTAGAACATATTATACGCGAACATGGCTCGCTTAAACCAAATGATCTCAAGGATTTTTTAAAAACTGAAATCGAAACATTTACCGGCAAAGAACCGCAATCTGATGATATAACATTCATTATTTTGCAGCGAGCAATACCCGATACAAATGATCAATAAGTATATCGACCCCTGAATCTGAACTGGCCTCTCTTACTTACCCCGACTAATTTCTGTAGAGCTTTGCTTTTTCTTCTGCCCTTTGAATGTTTCGCGCGGCATTCGCGTGGTTTGGATCGATCTCCAAGACCCTATTCCAGTAAGAAATCGCCAGCTGGTATTTTTCCTGGGTATATGCAGTAATACCTTTTAAATAAAGGTCACTGACATCTTTACCGGAAACTTCTTTCTGCTTAGAGCTGATTTTATCTAAATATTCCTTTGCTTTGATATTTTTACTATCAAAGGTCATCGCCATCTTTAATTCTGTTTCAGCAAGACCGAAATCACCTTGTTCATAGAACTCTATACCCTTCTGAACATATTCAACAGCTATATCGCTCAGCTTCTTATCTATCACATCGCGTTTGCTTAAAGCAACCTGATTACCGGGTTCTATTGCAAGAACGCGATTCACGTCATGGAGTGCTTCAATCCACTTACTTTGATTAATAAAAGCAGTAACATTCTCTAAAATATCCGAGACTTGCTTTTTTAAATGTGACTTTGCTTTGCTTATATATTCGCGCGCCTCCTGATGTGTCGGGTCAAGGACAAGTATTGCATTCCATTCTTTGATCGCATTGTTGTATTTTTTCTTTGAATAATATTCGAGACCATCTTTAAAATGCTTGGATATTTTATCTTGCATCTCCTGTCCGCTTTCTATTTTAGCCATTTGAACCTTGACAAGTGCATCCAAAGCAATACCGAGCCACTGCTGGGCGAGCTCATGAACCGGTTCAATCTCGAGAGCCAAACCGAATTCAGAAATAGCCTCAAGATATCGTCCTTGATTATATTCTGCGATACCTGTTGATAGATGTTCATTGAATTCTCTTTTTTCAATCTTTTTCCTTAGCTCTTCACTGGCCTGTGCAGCTTTTTCATGAAATGGATCCCAGATCAAAGCAATATCAAAGCTTCTCAAAGCTTCATCATATTTATTTTTGCTGTTTTCGACAAGTCCTTGCTGGTAAAAAGTTTCAGCGGTCATTCTTGCTCGTCTTTGGAGTTCTTCAGCGATCTTTCTCTCTTCCTCCTCACTTAACTTCTTTTTCAAACCAAAGTTATAGGAAAGAGAAAAATTATGAGTTAATCCGAGCGCTCCATAAGTCGCAAAGGCATAGTCGATAATAAAATTCTCGATACGAAGACCCAAACCCGCGCTTAGACCGGCCAGTCCTTCATCACTGCCCAGACCACTCCGATAACCTGCCCGCAAGCTGATCTTCTCCATTATCAGCCCTTCAACCCCAAAACAGAAATGGATGTCATCTTTTAGTGGTTTTACTAAATCAAATCCAAGATTTGCTTTTTCATTGAATATTGAGTAACCAAGACCTGTTCTTACTTGGGTCGGTAGAGAAAATGAAGTATTAGTAAAATTTATTTTTGTACCGACATTGGTAAGCGCAATGCCGGCTTTCAGACCCGGTGAACGAGATCTTATGCTCACACCAAAATCACCGGCATAGGAAATTGCATTATCAACACCGATTTTTTGATAGATAAGTTTTATGTTTGTGCCGAGGGAAATCCCCCTACTGAGATACTTTGCAAAAGTAAGAGTTGGTGTAACAAAATATGCATTAAATGTCGATATCGGGTCCTGCGATGGACCTGTCCTTTGTTCAAGCTCACCTAAATAAAGCCCTTTCATGGAAAAACCCGTGCAGAACGCTTTCGTGCCATAAGCAAATGCGAGATGTTCATACCTTATCGACTGGAAGTATTCTGCATGCATAAGGCTCGCCTGTGTACCATTGAGCCAACCCAGACCACCCGGGTTCCAATAAAGCGAGCTTACACCTGTACTAAGTGCAGTGACTGCTCCACCCATGGCTAATTCATGAGCTCCGACCCCGAGATTAAGAAAACTTGCGCCGGTCTCACCAGCGTCAGCAAACAAACAACTCTGTGCTAACAGACTGGCAATAAATATCAAAGAATACCTATGCTGCTTCATTCTCGCTTTCCTACTTGACGATCGCAAACTTCTTGGTCACTGACCTTGTTTCACCGGTCGCGTCACTAATCGCGTGGATCCTGAACAAATAGACATCGCTGGCAATACCGGGAATATTCCAAACTATTGCATTGGATGATCCTTGATGCGGCGGTTGCCCACCTTCGCCCCTGCCTTGTATACTAGTAACCCTCTTACCTTCAAGGTTATAAATATCCACTGTGACATCAGCATTAGCATTTACGTAAAAATGAAAGTTAATGCTGTTTCCGCACGCAGGATTAGGCCATGCATAAACCATTTCTCGAGGCATGAATTCTCCCTGTGGCGAGATACTAACATTGGTTTCTGAACAGCCATTGTTCAACCAAACATCATAACCAGAGACTTTTACGCGGCATATACCTGATGCAAAACCTGCTGTACTCAACCAATTACCAAAACCCAGGGTATCGGGTATAAGATCAAGGATATAAAGAGCGCTGGATGCAGTCCAGATTGAACATACAACTGCAGAATCCGAATTCAATTCCTCATTCGGTAGTGCACTTATATAAACTGAATCTCCGATATGTGCAGGTGATGGATCGACGATGATGTTGAAAATAGGTCCGACCGTATCGTTTCCACCGATAACAAAAAAGACTGAATCGACTCCACCCCAGTTACCCGAAGCGTCAAGGCCGTGCAAATATACCATGTGGGTACCAAGAACCATTGTATCAGTATAGATAGTATCAAAGACATCGACTGCAGGCAAACCAAAACTATCGACAGGTAATGCTGCATAGCCAGAACCATTACTACCAATAAAATCAATAAAGTATTCGGCATTCGATACCTCTTGGTTATCAGTTAAAGTACCGGTTAATAACACAGATTCAGCCAGCTGCACAGTATCTGGTGTAACATCGATCGCAGAAACTGCAGGTGGTATTGTGTCAGGTGCTGGACCAGTTCTAAACCACCACCAGTATATACTGGTCATGGGGTTCCCGGCCAGATCCTGAATACCCGAAGCGATATAAACATCAACTGATTCATATGGGGCAAAATCATTGTAGGGATTTATGGATAACGTGCTATCTGTGTTATTATATGACATCCAAAAATTATAATTGCCATTGATATGACCATCGATCAGAACTTTGTCACTCGTAACGGTCATTGGATCGACCGGCTCAGTAAAGGTCACATATATCCAGGTATTGAGCGGAATATCAAGTTCACCGCTGTCAGGAAATGTCAAACCGACTCCAGGGGGTATCGTATCAATATACCCTATGACATAAACTGTTGCAGAATCAAAAGTACCCCAGTTGCCCTGTGCATCGCATCCGTGAACATAAAAAGTATGACTCTCTCCTGCCTGCCAGCCGCTTACCGGGATCGTATCAAAAACTCCTTCTTCAATCTCATCAAAAATACCATCAATAGGTGTCATGACAAAACCAGTACCATTTGCACCAGTAGAATCCAGAAATGCCTCAGCGCCATTTATTATTGATGATCCTGTTGTGCTGTCAGATACAGTTGCATAAACGACAACCTGACTTATCCCGGCGGGTGGGTTTGGCGGCGAGACCTGAGTATTGGATGTACGGGGACCTATCGAATCTACCTGGTCGATTACGACAAAGTAAAACGAATAGGGTGATATCATTTCATTACCTGCTGTATCAGCGATCGTCGAAGATACATCGACGGTGATGGTTTCATTAAAAACAAAATCAGAATCAGGATATAATCCAACAGTATTGGTTAAGGAATCATAGGATATGATGTAATTGTATACAGGATTACTCGTTCCGCTTACATGGAATTTAGAAGTATCGATCGACATGGTATCCATAGGTTCACTAAGGGTAATAAAGATATCATTGTTGACCGGTACACCAGCCTGGCCACTGTCTGGTGTTGTTGTGATAATATATGGCGGAACAGTATCGCAACGATTAAGAAACACTGCCACACTGTCATTATTATAACAGGTAACTGCGATATCAATTGAACCATCATTATTAAAATCGCCTGTACACAACATAATGATACTATCCCCTGCATAGTAGTTGTCAGGCGATGAGAAATATCCATCACCATCGTTGAATAGAACAGATAGTGTATCCGACCGCATATTACTCACTATAATATCAAGATCCTTATCATCGTCAAAATCGCTGGATAACAAATGCACCGGAGAATCAGAAACCTGGTACTCACTTGAATTACCAAAAGTCCCGTCTCCATTACCAAGGAGAACTGAAATATCGTCACTATTCATGTTCACACTTGTTAGGTCAAGATGTGCATCAGCAGTATTAAATGATGCCGCGTAAATGCTGAACGGCCTGCTGCCTGTATCAAAATTACCACCTGAGGAAAATGAGCCGTCACCATTATTCAGGAATGTTCTGATCCGATCATTCTGACTCCTTAAAACAGCTAGATCTATGTCACCGTCTTCATCAAAATCACCACCGTGAATGCCTCTTGTATCGGGTCCAACTCCATAGTGTACTGCCGGCTGAAACGTGCCATCGCCATTACCTAATAACACAGAAAAATCTTCTGACCAATTATTCGAACTCACAACATCAAGATGCCCATCATTGTTCAAGTCAGACAAAAACAAGGCAAAGGGATTATCCCCGGTAGCTGAAGAACCACCCGGGATAAAATTCCCTGAACCATCATTCAGACCGACATAAATAAGGTCGTTCTCGGGTAACGCTAAAATTACATCATTATCGCTGTCTCCATCAATATCACCACACACTAGCATACCGACATCAAAACCAATACTATAATTAGTGGGCGGTGTAAAAGTCCCGTCACCATTACCAAAGAGCACTGAGACGTCCTGCGAAGCGACATTTGAGACTATCAGATCGATATTTGCATCTGTATTGACTTTTGCTGAATATATACCAAATGGTCCGTCATCTGTAGAGTAATAAAGAGGACCAGTCAATTTGCCTATTCCTTGACCAACGCCAATCGTGAAATTCCAGATAAATCCATCAAATCGTGTTCCAGTTGAGTCGAAAATCCCGGTGGTGAGTATTGCTGATACCACCTCGCCGAATATAAAATCATCGCTTGGGTCAATTATTGCTGTCCGCGTTATATTGTTATAGACCACAGATCCGGGGTGTAGTCCTGAGATACTACCCATTACAATGAATGTCGTATCGTTAATCGTAACGGAATCCATCGCTGAGTTGAAGCTCGCTGATAAGATAACTGAAGGCAGAATATTATTCTCATTTTGAGACGGCAAGACAGAATCAACCTGAGCTTGTCCGACCAACAGAAGTGGAAATATCAATAGTAGCAGCGGTTCTTTCAAACCAACTCCTTTATGCAAAAACCAGTTAATCATAAATATCCAATTTTATATTAAAGTTATTATAATACAAATAGAAAAAATGTCAACATTTTCCCGGAAATATACGAAATATCCCATTATTTCCCGCGCATTCTTGGTCTACCCATATTGACATTAGTAAAAACATTCTTATAATAAAAAAAAGGAGAAAATATGCTGCGTACAAATGAAAAGAAATTGGTCATTATGTCAGTTCAAGGAAAAGTGGTCAATCCAGGCGGTCGCAGGAGCCACAGTGTTGATTCTGCTGGTAAACCATTCCATTTGCCCGGCACCGGCGGCATCGTATATAATATCAAAGTCGGCGACCTTGCTTTTGGCTGGGAAGCAGACCATATCGAGCCCTGTGCTTCAACTATCCTCGATGAAAAAAACCGGTATGATAGTGCCAATACCGGCTATGTATTTTATGCTTGCGTGGGTAATGAAGCGATAATCAAAACCGGTGATGCCAAAGGAAAAAAAGGCACGGTTACCGGACATCACGGTGGTGCTGAGCATGTCATGATCGATTTCCCTGATAAAGTACTCGAAAAAATGACCCTCGACGATAAAATACTCATAAAAGGACATGGCCAGGGCTTAAAACTCCTCGATTACCCTGACATCGCAATATACAATCTTGACCCAAGACTACTGCAGAAAATGGGTATCAAGGTAAAGAATAAAAAACTCCAGGTGCCGGTCACGGCAAAAATCCCTGCTGCTTTAATGGGATCAGGTACAGGCAGCATGATGATGACCAGTGGCGACTATGATATTATGACGACCGACAAGAATTATATTAAAAAGCACGGCATCGACAAGCTGCGTTTTGGAGATTTTGTGGCTTTGATGGATCACGATAATATCTATGGTCGGAGTTTTCGCAAAGGCGCCATAACGATCGGTATCGTTATTCATGGTGATTGTCTTTATGCGGGTCATGGACCAGGTATATCGACTCTATTGTCAACAAACAAACCGATAATCGACCCGGTTATCAGCGCAAATGCAAATATCGCAAAAATCTTGAAGATCGGAAGGTTTCGTAAAAAATAATAAGTTGTATTCTACTTGGTATTAGAGCACTGTGGATTTCTGCTCGGGGTATAGATCTCTGTGAAACAAATCAAGTCAATAAGGTGCGGTTCGATACTCAATAGATCCGGTATTCCGGGCATTGATTATGCGATAAATCCTTATACCGGCTGCACTCACAAGTGCCAGTATTGCTATGCTGTATTCATGAAAAGGTTTTCCGGGCACATCGAACCATGGGGTGATTTTGTCGATATTAAGATAAATGCTCCCGCAGTACTCGAGCAACAGCTCAGCCGGTTAAAACGCACAAGTCACATATCCATAGGCACGGTTTGTGATGGCTATCAACCTGTAGAAAAGAAATACGAGATCACAAGAAAATGCCTGGCTAAACTCATACCATACCGTCATTCAGTCTCAATATTGACAAAATCTCCGCTTGTCATAAGGGACATCGACCTTTTAAAACAACTCAATGACATTGAAGTTGGTTTTACCATAACGACGCTCGATCCAAAAGTAAGACGGGTATTTGAACCCGGGACATCACCGCCTGACAAGCTTTTCGGCGCGATCGAAAAACTGAGTCGTAATCGCATACGCACTTGGGTATTCGTAGCACCCCTGCTCCCTTATTTTAGTGATTCAGAAGACATGATCACATCGATCATACGCAGGACACGTGATGCCGGCGCTCGTCATATTATGTTCGATACGCTCAACCCGTATCCAAAGGTCTGGAAAAACGTCAAACGACTCGTTAAGAAACATTTTCCTGAAGCCATTGACCAGTTCCGTTCATTTCAAAATGATTCTGAACATTATCAAAACCGAATCAGGCGCAAGGTCACTGATATCGGTTTTAAAAATATGCTGCCCTGCAAGTTCGCTTTTGGGTGCGGTTAAATATATATTTTTCAAAGCTTAAAAGGAGTTTTATGAAAAAAATATTTCACTCTGTTGTGCTCTTGTGTTTTTTATCCTGCCCCTTGTTTGCCCAATATTCATCAGAGTGGACGAGCAGCAACCTTGGGCAATATGGCTGGGGCGGTTCATTTGGTTATGATATTGACAGCGATGGTCTCGTGGAATTCGAAGTAAGGAGTGCAGGTGAGTTCAGATTTTATAATGGCGACTACACGACCGCATGGATCATCTCATTTCCTGGATATGATTATGTCAATATCACCCACCCAAGAGATATTAATGGTGACGGTATATTAGTACCCCTGAATACTGATGGTGATGGTGCCGGTGAATTGATCGTAACCGGGTTCTATATCTCTGGTTCGACATACTACGGAAGGTTGCGCGTCTATGATGCTGTAAGCCATAGTCTTGAATATGAAAGCCCGTTAATAACCGGGTTCTACGGTTCTGCTACTCAGGAAGATATTGATGGTGACGGTCGCGATGAGATCATCATCGTGCGTTTTGGCAATACAACAACTGAATCCTATATCGATGTTTATGCTTATACAGCAGGGACAATAGAACAAGGGCAGAATTACCAGGTGATATCGTCTGTGAAGACCATACCCAACCCGATGCATAATGAAACTGCGATAGTGTTTTCAATAACCAAACAAGATATTAGCAAACCCGTCGATATCACGATCTACGATGAGACAGGCCGAGAGGTCAGAACATTATGGCATAATGAAAAATGCATCGAGGGTGATTACCGGTTGATATGGGATGCATTGGATAATAAAGGATCTCCTGTACCTTCGGGCGCGTATTTTGTACACATTAAAAAGGGAGAGGGATTCGAAAATAACCAGATCCAAGTGATCAAATAACAACTTCTTGATGCCATGTCACAATTCGATAATTCGACAATTGTCGAATTAAGCAATTTTATAATTATGTAATGGGTGAATCGTGGAATTAACAGTTCGCTGATATATCATATGTTCAATCGATCAGCACAATCTTTTCCATCAGTGTCTCAAATTTATTTCCCAACCGCACAAAATATACCCCGGCCGGCAGTCTAAACCCTGAATTGTCAGTCCCGTCCCAGAAAAAACTAGTAGGTAGTATGGAGTAAGTAGTAAAAAGTGGAAAATTCTTTACCACACTCCCTGTAGCATCATATATCCTCAACTCTTTGCACTTTGCTCCATGCTCGATGCACAGGTCGATCCGGGTCTTTCGTCTAAAAGGATTAGGCGTGATGATAATATCATTAGTCGGGCGTAACATAAACCCATCGGCTTCTTCAATACTATTCACGCATACTGTACTTCCATATATATCCCAGTCTGTATTTCTATCTGTCTGCCAGAGGATCCAAAGGGAAAAACCGCCGCCGGTCATTACTGGATTTCTATCTTCAGATACATTAGTATCGACAGCTACGAGCGTATCCCAACCAGCACCCCAAGACCAGTAATTATATATGTCGAAGTTGCCGTTGCGATCAGTGCTAAAAGCCAGGGCTGGTACCTCATAATATTGCCGGTTCTCGTCGATGGCTGCATATCCCAGACCGCTCGTTTCAAAATCCGTCGAGTCATTGTTCGTTATGCGCTGATGAATATAGAATGAATCACAAACCGTAGAATAAACCTCGTAATTACCATCGCGAAAACTCTGCCATATTATCCATGCTGAACCGTAACCACCTGGCTCAGTCACGATCTCGGGTCTTTCATGCCAGTAATCAAAAGTAATTCGCTGTGCAGGCTGCCATGCTCCGCTAATGTAATCACTGTAATATATGAAAATTGAATCGTCAAACACCACAAAAGGGTGATCATTACGGCGATTGATCCTGGGATCAAAACCGACCGCTGCTACCTCGGCCGGGATAGACCAAACAGCACCATCAAAAAAGCAAGAGTAAATGCCACCTCCTGCCTGCCAGACGATCCAGACCGTATCATGTGCTGCCAATACTGATGGTGATTCATCGTCAGTCATATCACTCGTCACCTGGTATGGTGTTGACCAGCCATTTAAAGTATCACCGCAGGCTATATAAATATCCCAGTTACCTGAACTATTGTTCTGCCACACGCACCAGTATTGAATGTTTGATTCATCATAGGCAACACAGGGATTTATATCGGCAAATGTGTCATTCGTCACCCGGAAAGTATCACTCCAAGTCGTATCACCGAGCCAATCGCTCCCGGTCCCAAATCGGCTAAAAATATCCCAATTACTATTGAGCAAAGTCTGGAAGACCATGCACGTGTGACCATTGACTTGTTCACGACACGCTTGCGCGTTAATGTCATCGACACCCTGGATACCGAGATTCTTTGAATCTGACCACCAAAAACCAAAAAGCATTTGTACAAAGAAAAAAAATATGAAATATTTTTTCACAGTCCCTCCACTTCTAATTCATTATAATAAAACTGCAAAATATGTCAAGACCACAAACTCCATGACGATTCGGCAATTCCCGAATTACCGAATATTGTGTTTTTTACAAAGCGGTATTTAGCGGATATCGCTATTTGCCGTATGACAGAAGCTTTTCAATCTTGTAGTGTTTACCGTCTTCTGCAGCAAGTACAATGATGCCGGTTTTTTCCCGCAGTTTTCGGGCGATATTCCACGGTCCAGCTCTGAGCATGGTCATACCAAAATGTGTGATCAAAGCCACCCTCGGTTTTATCCCGTCGATGAGCTCGACACAATCCGGTACAGACAAATGTTCTATGTTTGAAGGTTCAAGCCTTAAAAGGTTTAAAATCAGAATATCAGCGCCATAGGCTTTGATCAATTCCGGAGTATATTTTGTATCACTGATATAGGAGACTGAAAATTCTCCAGTTTTCACTCTTAGGCCGTAAGTCTCGACCGGATGAATATTGCGGATTGGAAAATCGAGGATAATATCGTCTATTGCGAGCTTAAAATTGGGTTTAATTATATCTATTTTCTCAAGTAATTGTGTGAGATATTTGAAAATTACCCCATCCTCACCAAAAGCATCCTGAGGCGCTATCAAATGACCTCCACGCCTTAACCCGCCTCGGGTGAGTATATCCAGATACACGTTAGTATCAGCAGAATGATCGATATGTTTATGAGAAAGAACGACCGCGTCGAGGGTTTCAGGATTTAATTTTGGCATGTAGGTCAAGAGCCGCAATAATGATTCAGGCCCGGGATCAACTAAAATATTCTTTTTATGGACATGAAACAGTATCCCGCCGGTCGCTCTTGTTTGCTTTGCAATAACATATCTTGCACCGCCGGTCCCTAAAAAGATTATCTCGTCTGTTTCCGGCATGTTTTGTTTTTTCATTTTGGGAATAGTACGACTAATTGGATTTTACGATCGGATAGGTCCCGGAAAGTCTGCTTCTTATATACTGGGCACGTTGAATATCCCTTTCATGTTCCTCGAGGACTTGACCAACATGAAGCTGGATATTGGCTGGCCTGGCAACGAGCATGATCTCATTGATTATATCGAGCGAGATATCTTTAATTACGCCGGTTCCGACCCCAAACCTCACCGCAGACAAAAGATTCAAAGTTTCATCGGTGCTCAATATCCTTGCCGATCTCAGAAGGGCCAGACTTCTGAATATTTTATCTTCGAACTCATATCTTGCCTTTTCAAAAATAGCATCACGAGCCTTCTTCTCAATATCAATGATCATGTGGGCCAATTTACCGATAGTCTGTATCAAATCTTCTTCTTTAAGACCAAGCGTATGCTGATTCGATATCTGAAAAAGACTCCCCTTTATCTCGCTGCCTTCACCATAAAGACCACGCACCGCCATGCCGATCTGCAGAGCTCCTTTTAACACTTTTTCGACCTCATTTGTAAAGACCAAACCGGGTAAATGAAGCAATACAGAAGCCCTTAACCCGGTACCTAGATTGGTCGGACATGAAGTGAGAAATCCATAATTCTCATCAAAAGCATAGGATAGCTCTTCGCCGATCTCTTCCTCGCAATCGAAGACCCGCGCCGAGATATTCGTCAGATTAAGACCACCGCTCAACCCCTGGATCCTTAGATGATCTTCTTCATTGATCATTATCGAAATATCACCATTTGCAGACAGATAGAGGCCCGCAGGTTTATTCATTTTATGGAAGTTTGGCGAGATCAAGTGACATTCCAAAAGAGATTCTCGCTCTAATGGTGTCAGCGTTTTCATGTCGATGTAATGGCCAGGACACCGCTCTTCGATGACCGACTGCGAAAGCTTAAGCAAACGCTCAGAATCGCTTTCCTTGAGTTTTATCTCGAACGGGAAAACCGACAGATTACGGGCTATTCTTATACGTGATGAAACGACTATTTCTCGATCATCATCAGGGTTTCCGTTGTGCTTGGCCGGAACAAGCCACTTGATATTATCCAGCATCATCGACCCCGAAGTCCTTTAGTTTATCCCTGATCTGTGCAGCATCTTCGTAGGCTTCTTTTTCGAGAGCCTGGCTCAACTGCTCTCTTAATTTGAAAACCTCAAAACTTCTGCGTGCACCCTGTTTGGGTCTTCGCCCAACGTGCTTATTACTTTGATGCAATTGTTTGATCAAATTTTCAATGTGCGTTCTGAAATTCTCTATACAATGGCTACAACCAAATCTTCCCAAACGCTTGAATTCAGCGAGTGATAGATAGCAGTCTGAGCATATCACTTGTTCATCCTTAGCGCTTCTTTTCTTGAGAAGTTTCTGCAATATCTCAATCGGTGACAGTTTCCTATCGATCATTAAACCGCGTTTGTGTGCACAGTCCTCACAAAGATGTAATTCAATCACCTTACCCGGTAATACTTCTTTGAAGAATATCGTCGCCGGCTTGTTTTTGCAGTCATCACATACCATATAACCTTCCTTCTTTTAAATTATACACATCTGAACCTGCCTTGGCAATATCCAAAGAGTGGGTGACGAGAATAACTGTTCGTCCTTCATCTTTTAGACCCAGGAAGACTTCGATGAGTTTATTCGTGTTCCCTTCATCAAGATTCCCAGCCGGTTCATCAGCCAGGATGATCAGGGGATCATTGATCAACGCCCGGGCAATCGCGACGCGCTGTTTCTCACCACCTGAGAGCTGCTCGGGAAGTCGATCTCCTTTATTTGCCATCCCGAACTTTTCAAGGAGCTCGCCGGCTCTTTGAGAGACCTGTTTTTGTCGCTGACCGCTCAACAAGGCAGGCAGGGAGATGTTCTCAAGACATGTAAATTCCGCTAAAAGGTGGTGGAATTGAAAAACGAACCCCAATTTTTTGTTTCTCATTGCAGAAAGCTGCATATCACTGCGGGATGATATGTCAATATCGTCTAAGATAACCGTGCCGCTGGTCGGACGGTCGAGACTACCCATGATATTTAAGAGCGTTGATTTCCCGCTTCCCGAAGGACCGACAATAACGATAAAACGCCCTGGTGCAACATCCAGGTTAACGTCTCTAAGCACCTCGATAGTTTCGTTCTTCAGGTAATATGTTTTAACGATGTCTTTAAGGCAAAGGATCCTACTCATTACGTAACGCCTCAACAGTAGTCAGCCTAGTAGCTCTTTTGGCCGGATATATGGTCGATAGAAAACTTATCAATATCGCCGCGACTGCGGTTATAATGAAATCTTGGGTAGCCATCTCGACTGGTAAGGTCTCAATAAAATAAACATCACCAGGCAGGTGAATAAAAACTACCTTATCCAACACCAGGCAGGTTACAAAAGCAAATATCAAACCAAGAACGGTCCCGATAATTCCTATCATACTGCCATGGTAGATAAACAGCCTCATTATAGAACCTGAAGTAAAACCATATGAACGCAGTATGCCGATCTCCTTTGTCTTTTTCTTGACCATATTCACAAGTGTGCCGATAATATTAAACCCGGCAACAAGAATGATCAAGGTCAGGACGATGAATGTAATGATCTTTTCCAGTTTGAGTGCGGCAAAAACCGAGTGATTTCTTGTTATCCAATCTTCTGCACGGTATGGGTAACCCAGATCATCTTCCAGAATCTTGGAGTATTTGGTCGTTGCATATACATCGTCAACACTCAAACCTATCGCGCTGATAATATCACCCATCTCAAAAAGCGCCTGGACATCCTTCATGTCCATATAGACAATAGTGGCGTTGTAATCATAATAGCCAAAATCAAAAATTCCTTTCAGAATAACTCTTTTTGCACGCGGCAGCATGCCCAGTTGATCTCCAAAGGGCGAAGCCACGATCAATGTGTCGCCGACCGTGACCTTGAGATTATGTGCCAACTCAATACCTAGAACACAACCATCTTTAAGTTTAAAAACACCATCGACCATTTTATTTTCGATCTCTGTGATATTTTTTTCCAGGGCTTCATCAACACCCTTTATCACCACACCATCCATGTTTTTGCGCGATCTTATAATGGATTTTTGAATGATAAATGGAGCGATGGCCTCGATAAATTCATATTTCTCAAGCGCCTGCATAACCGTTTTGTGATCGGTCAATGGTTCATTGAAGTAACGGCGGATAACAATATGCGGCGTACCGCCAAGTATCCTTCTTCTCAATTCATTTTGAAAACCATTCATCATAGATAAAGTAATAAGGAGAGCAGCGACACCCACAAAGATACCGCCTATTGCGACCAAAGTTGAAAGCGAGAAGAATTTTCTCTGCTTTGAACGAAGGTAGCGCTTAGCTATGAAAAATTCTGTGTTTATCAATTCTCCTTTCGGAGCTGAGGAAAAAGAATCACATCTCTGATCGACGGCTGATCAAACAAGACCATGCACAGACGATCTATGCCGATGCCTAAACCCCCGGTCGGAGGCATACCGTATTCCAAGGCTTCGAGGAAATCCTCGTCTATTTCACTTATACCTTCTTCTTTTTGTACTAATTGTGCTTCAAATCTCTTTCGTTGTTCAACCGGATCATTTAATTCAGAAAAAGCATTTGCCAATTCAGTGCCGAACATGACGAGTTCAAATCGCTCCACGAGACGCTCGTCATCCCGATGTACTTTGGCAAGAGGCGATATTATTTTCGGATGATCGACAATGAAAGTGGGATCGATTATATATCTCTGGATCAACTCACTGAAAAGCTTATCAATTTTGGCACCGACCGATAGAGTCTTGTGGTCGATACCATGTTCAGAACAGATCTTGTCGAGTTGGCTCTCGTCTGTGGTCAGGATATCGGTACCGATCTTTTCGTTCAGTGCCTCGGTGTATTTTATCCGTTTAAACGGCCGTTTGAATACTGTTTCTTTATCGCGGAATTTCAGTTTTTCTGGATTATCCATTCTTTTGATCAAGTATTCTATGAGATTCTCGACAAGAACCATAATAGTATTATAATCGGCATAAGCCTGATACGCCTCGATCATGCTGAATTCAGGGTTGTGGAAGCGATCTATACCCTCGTTACGAAAATCACGGCATATTTCATAAACCTTTTCATAGCCTCCCACGATAAGTCTCTTGAGATAAAGTTCATCGGCGATCCTCAAGTACATATCTCGTTCCAGGGCATTATAATATGTTTTAAATGGATTCGCCTCTCCCCCGCCATAGATCGGCTGGAGGATCGGTGTTTCCATTTCAATAAAACCATTATCATCGAAAAATTTTCTGATCATACTGACCAATTTTGTTCTCTTTTTGAATATCTCACGCACCTCAGGATTCGATATAAGGTCAAGATATCTTTTTCTATACCGTACCTCGACATCTTTCAATCCGTGCCACTTCTCAGGTAAGGGCTTCAATGCTTTTGCGAGAATTACAAAATCGTCAACGAGTACAGTAATCTCACCGGTTTTAGTCTTGAAGACACTCCCGCTGACCCCGATTATGTCACCAATATCAAATAGCCCAAAAACCGCGAATTTATCACTTAACTTGTCCTGTCTAAGGTAAACCTGCAGTTTTGAGGTTTCATCAGCCAGGGTAGTAAAAACAGTCTTCCCATGCCCCCTGATCGCAAGAATCCGACCGCAGCTGGCAACCCGTCTTTCTGATCTGCTAAGTTCTTCAAAACCATCAATAATTTCAGCAAAAGTATGAGTCCGCTCATATTCATACGGATAAGGATTGATCTTATTTTTTCGCAGCTCATCGAGTTTTTTAAAACGTTCATTCATATTGAATAATATCCCAAAACCCACGAAAGTCAATAATAAATACGTTTCTTTGGTTTATTTAGTTTTTAATAACTCAATTACATAATTACTAAATAGCTATTAGTCTATCTGGTTTTATCTTCCTAGTTCCTAGTCCTTTTTGCCAGTCATTGACTAATATTGTATTTTTCAGTATAATATCTACTGTGAGGGAAAAAAGGCTCGCTACGATACTCTATGCTGACCTTACTGGGTTTACCGAATTAACGTCAAAACTCGGACCAGAAAGGATTGCAGATTTCGTAAATGAATGCTTCCGCACACTCGATTCCATAATACACATCCATGACGGTACTGTCCTGCGTCATGAAGGCGACCGGGTCATGGCGATTTTTGGTTTTCCAAAATCACAGGGCTATGATTCGTACAGTGCAACACTGAGCGGTTTGAGGATATTAGAAGCCACTGAAGAACTCACTCAATCAATAGGCGCTCACCTTGGTATAGCTACCGGTGAAGTCATATGTGAAGATGGAAATGTCTATGGTCCGGTTATTGATATCGCATCTCAACTCGAAGGGAAAGCTTCAGTCGGCGAGATCTTCATTGACCGTAATTGCTACGAGCTCAATAAGACCTTTTTTGACTGCAAAAAAATAGTCGAAGATAAATGTGAATTCTATAAAATTCTCAATGAAAAGAGGATGAAAAGCCAGTATGAAGATGCATTCCTCAATCGCCAGAAAGAATTCGTCGAACTAAGAGATCTTATTTTTCGGTCAGAAAAGATAATCTTTGTCACTGGCGAACCTGGTGTCGGTAAGACACGGTTCATTGTGAACACCGTGGAAAAACTTAACCAGAACAGCAACCGGTTTAATTTCCTGCAGACATCTTTCTTAACAACCAAGTCACGCCATTCTTATGAACCAATTATGAAAATAATTCGGGATCTAAGACCGGATTTCCAGCCTGATACAGGTACAGATCTCGTGCCGGAATCATATAACGTAAAAATACATAATCAATTGTGTGATGTGATTTTTTCAGCATGTAAAATAAAACCTCTGATCTTGCATTTTCAATATTTTGATCGTGTCGATACGAGTTCCCTGGAGTTTTTCAAATTTCTGGTAAATAATATTGAATCACAGGATGCGATATTGATATTTGAAATGCATAAGGTAAACGAGAAAATAACCGAGATCCTACAATCAGTTATTAAGAAACCCTTAAAGGTTATCGAATTACCACAGCTTGAAGATACAATCCAGGTTGAAATTGCGTCCAGACTATTATCGCAAACGACTATTTCCGAAAAAATGCTCAATCAAATAACACGTTGTGCAGGAGGTAATCCACTATTTCTCTGTGAGGTATGTAATTATGTCAAGCACATGTGTGGTAAGGGAACGACTATTGAAAAGATCAGAATACCCTATCGGATGAAAGAGATTTTTAATCATCTCATTGACCATATACCAAAAGATATCCTTTCAGCCCTATCTACCGCTGCAGTATATGGCTATAAGGTTGAGAGAAGCCTGCTCGACATCATCGTTCCGGACTGTGATAATGCAATAAAATATGCCCTGGCAAACCGTATTGTTGAAGCTAATAATGGTGATATCGCTTTTGCCAATCCATTTTTTCGGGATGAGTTGTGCAATCGAATACCGATAACCGCGAAAAAAGAAATTCACAGGAAAATCGCGACAATTATGCGCGAGCATTCAACTGCCCCTAATACCGACGAAAAACTCGCTTATCACTTCAAGGCCTGTGCTGACTACGACCTGGCTTTGCATTATACAATGAAGTGGGCAAAGAAAATGAAGGATATACATGCGACTGATCTGGCGATTGCGTCCTACGGCGAAGCTCTTGATATAACAAAAAAAACTGACAGCAAAGCCGAACGCAGTATCCTGCTCAAACGTGTTGAATTACTTAACCTCGCAGGAAGAAAAGAAGAAGAAAAAGCCGATCTCGACCGTCTCGCAGAAATTATTGACAGCGAAAAAGAAGATGAGCTGTATGAATTTCTCTTGGCAAAAGGTCGGTATCTGGAAAGCATCTGTGAATATGATAACGCGATCAAGCTATATGAAGAGTATAGCGGTAAGCAAAAACGTGTCAAACTACTCGAGCGTATCGGCATGGTGTATTATTGCAAGAGTCAGTTTCCAAAAGCCATCGAGATCTTAAATGAAGCTCTACAATTGGCACGTAAGAATAAAGACGTTAAAAAAGAAGCCGATGTTCATAGTTACTTTGGTGTCGTTTACCTGAAAACCGGTGAAAAACAGAAATCCCTTGACCATTCGAAAAAAGCTCTTGCCTTGTACGACAGACTTGGCGACAATATTTCAAGCACTCACGTCATAGCTAATATAGCTAATGTCTATTTTTACCTAAGCCGCTACACAGAAGCACTCAATTCATACAACCAGGCATTGAAAGTCGCTATTGATACCGGCGATGTCACTTTTGAATCACGTATGCTCACTAATATCGGCACTGTCTATGTTATCATGGGAGAATATGAGAAAGCTCTAGATAATTATTCTGCGTCATTGAAAATCGCCCAGGAAACCATGAATAAAAAATGGCAGGCTATAATATTAAATAATATTGGCAATATCCACGGTTCTACCGGGAAATATGAAAAATCCCTTTGTTATTTTGAACAGGCACTGGCGATAAGCTTAGAGATCGGTGACAAAGCCGGCACAGTAATCCGTTATGGCAATATCGCCGATGCATCTATGGGCTTGAATCAGGCTTCTAAAGCATATGAATACCTTCAAAAAGCACTGGATCTAAGTCTTGAACTCAATGTTATGGATTGGATATCTTTTTATAAAAATGAAATGGCTACGGCACTCGTAAACCGTGAGCGTTATGATGAGGCTATTGCCCTTGCACAAGACGCAATAAACATTGCTCAAAAAGTAAATAACATGAGCTATCGAGTAAATGGATTCGCGACTCAAGCGCTAGCCTATTTGAAAAAAGGCGAGCTTAAGAAAGCTATGAAGCTCTCACGCAGCGCGATCAACGAATTAGAGAAAATGGCGACCATCGAAGGGCATAAGAGCGATGTCTATTATACCCATTATAAGATACTCAAGGACATGGGCAAAGTACATGATGCCAGCAGTTTTCTCAAAAAAGCATACGATGATATCCGGGAACGTGGCGAGAGAATCGTCGATGACGATCTGAGACAGAGTTTCTACTATAATATAAAAGAGCATAAAGAAATACGCGAAGAATGGGAAAAAGTAAAAAATCAGAAATAAAATCCTGTGTGATCCAATTCGTGGAGATCACGGACATTGATCAATTAGATAATTCTCTGGAAGCCGAAGAATACGCAAATATCGTAAAAGATATTTCAAATATCTACGATGATGCAACCAATGTCTATGAGGGTCACGTAGATAAACATGAAGGTAAAATCTTCATGGCGACCTTTGGTGTACCTATATCCCATGAAGAAGACCCGGAAAGAGCGATAAAATCGGCATTACTCCTTAAAAAAAGGTTACAGGCATATAATGAAAGGAACAAGACATCATTGAAAATAAAGGTTGGCATAAACCTCGGTAAAGTTTATGCTGGCGATGTCGGGTCAGATATCATGAAAGAATATACGGTCATGGGTGACGTCGTTAATATCGCTGCGCGTATTATGGAACAGGCCGAGGAATCACAAATACTTGTTTGTGAGGAAGTCCAGAATATTACAGAACCGATGTTCCAATTTTCTGACGCAATAAATATGGTTCCACAAGGTAAGATGGAATCGATAAAAGTTTTTGAAGTTCTCGGTCAAAAAAGCGGTTTTATTAAACGGCATGGTATCAAAGGTTTACAATCACCACTCATCGGTCGCGAAAAAGAAATGAAGATGTTCAAAGGCTATCTGAAGGATCTGCTCAACAAAAAACGAAATGTTATCATCCTCTTAGGCGAAGCGGGAATAGGAAAATCAAGAATAATCGAAGAACTATTCGCATATTCCCTATCAAATGCCCTTGAACAAGCTAAGGTCGTGAACTGGTGTATTGGAAAGTGCTCGCTGCATAAAGAAGCTATATACCAGGCATTAATAGAGATTGTCAAACAAATTTGCAGTATCGATAGTGAAGACAGTGATGAAATGGTTACGGAAAAACTTAAAAAACAAGTGAAAGCACTTTCGAAAGAGCAGGCGTCTGATATCTACGCATACCTGGCAAATCTTTTAAACATTAAATTAGATGCGCGTGATGAAGCAAAGATCAAATACCTCGAGCCAAAAGAGCTGAAATTGCAGACTCACGTAGCAATAGCTAAAATCATGAAATACTATGCTCTCGAAGATCCGTGCATTTTTGTGGTAGACGACCTTTATCTGGCTGATTTTGCAACTCTGGAGGCTCTTGAATTTATCCTCGAAACGAATAAGGAAACACCAGCGCTGTTTATCTTCGTTTCAAGACCAGAACGCGAGAGACCATTTTGGAAATTTAAAGAAGAACTAAAAAAACAAAACGTAGTAGAAATAAATTTGGAGCGATTGAATAAGAGCGAAATAAAGAGAATATCCGAGGAACTGTTAAAAATACCGAGATTACCATTACCTTTGCTTAATGACATGGTCACGAAATCCGGCGGCAACCCATTCTTCCTTGAAGAAATAATAAAATTGCTGATCGCCAAGGGTGTTCTCTTTAAAAAAGGTGATGAGTGGCTTGCCAATGCAGAAGAGATCGCATTTTCTATCCCCTATGCGATTGAAGCCATTATAAGGCATCGGTTCGACACGATGGATACATCACTGCGTAATACTCTTGAAGAAATGTCTATTATCGGCAGAAAATTCGACAAAAAAACATTACGAGCCTTTAGTTCTCATTGGGAAACCCTCGACGAAATAATTCCCAAGCTAACTGATATGGGGTGTGTTTCGACTAACAACGATGAAGACTTTTCCTTTAACCATGCTCTGGTCCAGGATGTTATCTATTCAAGCATCCCTTCAAAAAGAAAAATCGCATTGCATGAAAAAGCAGCGGAAACCATCGAAGTGCTCTTCAAAGATCGATTGGTTGAATTTTACGATATACTATTTGAACATTTTGTACAAACTGAAAAACATGACAAAACCATTGATTACGGATTGAAAGCCGCAGAAAAAGCGCAAAAAGGGTATGCCAATCACGAAGCCATTCTGCTTTATCTTGCAGTATTAAAGGAATTGAAGCAGTCAAGTGATATGCAAAGCCAGAGAAGAAAGGTATTGAAGGAGCTAGGAACGATACATAGTCTGATCGGCAAGAACGACGATGCTTTAGAATTCTTTAACCAGGCTCTGCGCATATGTAAAAATCAGGACGAGGAGGCTGATATATATTCATCGATCGCCCGTACTTATGAGAATGTCAGTGATTTTGACCGGGCTATAAAAGCATACGGTACCGCCCTGAAAAAACTCGGATTGGCAGCAGAGACTGAACGAGCACACATAAATGTTGGCCAGGCAAAAATCTACTATGAGAAAGGTGACTATGAGGAAGTAATTAAGAAACTCGAGGAAGCATTAATAGTCATCGGTGAAGCCACGAGTCTTGAAGCCCGTGAAATACAGGCAAAGATATATGATCGGTTCGGCTCTGCTTATTATAGTCTAGGTCGGCGACAGGAATCTTTCAATTACTATAGCAAGGCCTTGAAACTATATGATATGCTCGATGATATCAATGGTAAGGGCGCGATCTATAATAACCTCTGCGATTATTATACTGGCCAGGGTGACTATCCCAGCGCGATCAAGTATCTGCAAAAATCACTCGAGATCGATACAAAAACAGGTAATCTGCTTGGTCAGGCTATTGTAATCTATAACTTTGCTGATACGTATCTGCAGCTCGGGGATATATTACTCGCTGAAGAAAACTACAGGAAATCACTGAGCCTATATGACCAGATCAACAATATCACCGGTATCGGATACTGCAATTGGGGATTGGGATTAGTCTGTATTGCAAGACAGCAATTCAAAGAAGCCGAGGCATACTTTTCCAAAGCATTAACCATACTCGACGAAGTGGGCAGTAAAATGTGGCAAATAGGTGTCATGTTAAGCATCGCTGAACTGCACTACGCTAAAAAGGAGTACAAAAAATCCTATCAACAATGCGAAGAGATCCTGGTTATTGCAGAGAAAATAAAAGACTATGACACGATCAATAGTACAAAGCTCAACCAGGTTAATGTTAGAATAGCTCAAGCTGAGCAGGATAAGAAACTTGCTATAACATACTTGCAAGAGGCAAAGGATATCTTGACTTCCCTAAGCACAACGATCAGCGAACAGGGTACAAGCAAAGAGACCGCTTTTGAGGTCTATGCTGATATGTGTCGTGTTAGCTATATGCTGGGTGAACCAGAAAAAACAATTGAGTACGCAAAAATGGCGAGGGCAAATCGAGAGTGGATCCTGAAGTTAATCGAGGACAAAGAAACCCAGGAGCGATTTTTAAAACGCAGACCTTATCAGGATTTTGAAAAATTTTGCAGACACATTAAAATCTAAAAACAAAACAGAAACAGTAATATAGTCACTATGTCATTCAGTCACCTGAACAAGTATGGGAGTAACGGAGTGAGGGTGTTTCGGAGACCTGGAGAAACATTGACACTGAGCATAACCGTAAACACTGTAGTTATCTGATTTATCAGACAAGCCCGATGAATCGGGCGACTACAATGGAATTTGAATTTTTTTCTTCAGGTTACCTCGGTTAAACGAATCTACACGGGGCAAGCGTCTCTCCAGCGCATTGTGTTTTCAGAAGCAAGGCGACATGCCTTCAGCATGGCATGTCTTCAACGAAGTGTGTTCTCTTATATTTTCGCCACATTCTTTGCTGGTGCGTGATAGAATTCAACTGTATCGACAAAAGGTTCTTGATGGCGAGTTTCAAATTTTATCTCGGCCTGGGGAACATCCTTTTGTCTGAAGATCAAAATATCCACCGACCTCATGAGCACAAGACCAAAGAAAAAAGCTGCAAAAGCATAAACAAAACGCTTTGGGAAAAACCATATTGAACTCACGGGCCTTTCTGCCATGGGAAGCTCTTTTTTAATACGTCTAAAGGGTTCAGAAGATGGTTTAAATACAGTCGACTTCTTGATCGTAATAATCACGGCTTCTTTTTCCTGGAACTCCTTTTTACATGGATTACATTCATCGAGGTGTTCATTTATCTGAATTTCAATTTCTGGGGTAAGCTCCCCTAAAATATAATCATCGAGCAAATCGCATATTTCTTTACACTTCATTGTTTAACTCCCATTATCTCTCTTAACTTCTTTATGCCCTCATGCATCCTTGACTTAACGGTTCCAAGAGGGCAACACAGGACATCAGCGATCTCTTGATAGCTCATGTCTTCATAAAATTTCAATAAAATAACAAGCCTCTGTTTTTCGGGTAATGCATTTAACATTTTCTGAGCGTCCATTTCCATTATTAAATCATGGCTGTGATCGTGAATACATGCAACAAAATTATCTTCTGAAAAAAAAATTTCCTTTCTTTTTATTCTAAACACCCTATAGCAACCATTCGTCGCCACCCTATATAGCCAGGCTTTCAGACTACCTGTTGGCTTCAAATTTGAGTGTGCGAGTTTTGTAAAGGTCTCGACCAGAACATCCTCAGCATAATGCCAGTCACCGATCAAGCGCAGACAATAATTGAAAAGACCGTTACTGTATTTTTCATACAGGGATTCAAATGCCTTTTCATCACCCGATTTAAATAGGTTATATAATACGAACGGTTCAGAAGAACTATAATCTATAATCCCTCCTGGTATTTTTTGATGAGCTCCAGTATCTCCTCATTACCAGGTTCCTCTTTCAAACATTCAGCGAGCACTTGTATCGCTCTGGTTTTCATATCCATTCCATAATAATACTCTGCTATATCCTTTTTTACCGACAAATCTACTCCAGCATTGTTGAGCACTGCCTTAAAAGCACTGTCTGCCTTATCTTTCATACCGAGTTTAAGATATATCTTTGCATCGTTATAAGACAGAAAATAATAACTCCCGGATTTAACGAATCGCTTTGCATAATCATTTGCTTCCAGTGCTTCATCATACATCTGGAGATCTGATAAAGCGATGGATAATTCATGGGCAATACCGGCGTAATTGTTAGCCAGGCTTTGAATTGGTTTACTGAGTGATGCCAACTCCACTGAAAAAAACTTTTCATAGCTGAACTCATTGTATAATAATTCTCTTGTTTTATCAATATCAACGACTTCTTTATCGCTGAT
>Ga0307426_1000518_pt1 | contig 26728 bp, 32 predicted proteins | sample SalMarWE160340MG_FD_202165 | JGI IMG/M metagenome (GOLD analysis project Ga0307426, IMG submission 202165) | Salt marsh sediment microbial communities from the Plum Island Ecosystem LTER, Massachusetts, United States - WE1603-40 | ecosystem: Environmental > Aquatic > Marine > Intertidal zone >...
TTGCAATTATAACGCCGGGAGAATTTGCTCACTTCTTTGAGGAAATCAATGCTCAATTTGAAAAAAATGGCATGGATCCTTCAGGAGTCATCAGAATAAACCATGGGGTCATGAAAATATGCATTATTTTTTTCATGGTGCAGGAATTGAGGGGATGCCCGTGTCATTTGGACATTTGAATCTCCTGATATTGACTTTGGCAAATTTTAGGTGCTAAAAACTTGAAAACTAATTGAAAAGCGATAACCCAAAAAGGGCGGTCGCCATGAAATAAGATGTAAAGCCCCACCTCTCTGGCTATCTAGGAGGTGGGGTTTTTTAATTCGCAACAGCACAAAAAATAGCAAAAGGAGCAATAAAAATGAAAAAGAAGCATATTTTCTTAATAGCTGCATTGACAATGATTGTAGCAGTGGTTGCAGTCTACTTTGTATTTCCAGAAACCGCATTTAAGCTTCTGCTTAAAACTGAGAGAAGTAGCGCCGGACTAAAGCAATATAGTATAGACGTGGAAGGCTTTCGTATTGAATACCTGGAAGGCGGACGGGGGGACGTAGTATTGCTTCTTCATGGATTCGGTGCAAATAAAGATAACTGGACGCGCATCAGTAAACAACTTACACCGCATTTTAGAGTGATCGCACCCGATCTTCCTGGATTTGGAGAAAGCAGTCGTCAACCCGACGCAAATTACACCATTGCTGTTCAGGCTGATCGGGTAAATGCTTTTGTCCGTACCCTGGGGATTCAAAGCTTCCACCTTGGAGGAAGCTCTATGGGTGGCAACATCGCCGGGGTCTATGCCGCACAACATCCTGAAAATCTGATCAGTCTCTGGTTGGTCGCGCCAGGCGGTGTAGCTACGGCCGATCCCAGCGAAATGGCAAAGACACTAAATGCCGGCAAACCCAACCCCTTGATCGTAGAAAGCCCGGAAGACTACCAGAGATTACTGGACTTTATATTCGTCAAAAAGCCATTTATTCCCCGTCCATTGCTGAATCAACTGGCAAAGGATGCCATACGGAACCGCTCTATCAATCAAATTATATTCAAACAAATTAATGTCGCATCCAGGAAGATAGGTTTAGAGAGCACCCTTAAGGGTTCAGTTGTACCCACCTTAATTCTATGGGGAGACAATGACAGAGTTTTGCACGTTTCAGGTGCAAATATTCTCGCATCAGTGATGCCAAAATCACAAGTGGCAATTATGAAAGGTGTTGGTCATTTACCGATGATTGAAAAACCAAAAGAAAGTGCAGAAATCTATATGAGCTTTCTCAACCAGATAAAATAGTGAATTTGGGGGAAATCTTGGGTACGTTGTTGACTTAGGGCTCACTCAAAAATAACTTCACATTTTATACGCCGATGCATCCCGCCCGGCTACGTTGCGAAAGCTCGGAATATCCAGATATTCCTGCGTTTTCGCGCCTTGCCAAACGGGCGCCTCAACGCTTAAAATTGTGAACTTATTTTTTCGTAAACCCTTAGAACCCTCATTTTGCTAACAGCATTATCATTATTATTCCATTTCAGGAAAATGCCATGGCTGAGTATCAGACCTATTGAAAAAGCAAACAAGAGACGCTTTCAGCCAAAGAAATTCGCTCAGTTCAGGAGAAAGCCTTTTTAACTGAACTCAATTAAGGGTAAAATTGGGACGCCCAGTAAATTATAAATTTCTAGTTCTCGGCAAGCTCGATCCACAAAAGCTGCATCCAACGGCACCAAACCCGATTGAACCTAATTTTCGTATATACGAAACTTCATATATGGCCATCAGGAGCTCAACATCTAAGATGCTTCCGGCTAAAAAGCCGTCTTATCCACATTTTCTATCAAATAATTTTTATCGGATTCGGTGCGGGCAAACACCCCTAAATTTCCCAGGCGTATTCTCCTCAGCCCGGCTGTTTGCACTCGCTGATACGCCAGGACCATTTCCTCGACGGTTGGGCTGCGGTAATTTTTCATACGATGCTCGGGGAAAAAGGCCAGGATGGTAAACGGTATATCACGATCGACTGCCGCCAAAAGCTGGGCGATGTTTTGCAGGTCCTCTGATTCGACCAGGCTGGGTATATATAAACTCAAAACTTCCAGCTCGAAATTTCGCTGCAAGATTTGTTCGGGCAGCTTTAGAATCCGCTCATTGGAGCAACCGGTCAACCATTGGTGTTTTTCAGGGTCAAAGGCCTTGATATCCAGCCAAAAAGCATCCACTCCGGAGGCCTGCAGATAATCGAGGTTCCGGGGCGTCAGCCCATAGCCGTTGGTTTCAAGCAGAACCCACAGGTCGGTATGCGCCTTGATCAGACGGGCGCACTCACCGTAAAAGTCCGGACAGCACATCAGATCACCGCCGGTAAAGGCAACAATATTGCGGGCTGGGCCGAATCCCTGGGGGCTCAAAACAATGGATTGCAGGGACAATACGCCGGGGCACGACGGGGACGGACGTCCGCGCATGATGCAGCTGCCGCAGCACCGGCAGGAGTCGTGCGCGTGCCAGGCGGTGGCCCTGGATCGCGGTTCTCTGAGCGTAACGCTTTTGCCGTATGTGAGGGCTTCTTTGAGAATGTCCCCGGGCGTGTACCAGGATCCGTTCTTGACTTTACTGAAGTACCAGGAATGGCACTTGCGGCATGAAAAGTTGCACCCGGACTGATAGATGGAAAGATAATTTTCCGGCCGCGACAGGTGCACGGAGGTGATCAGGCGCTGGATTTCGCCATTCTGATGGCGTAAGGTCGCCCGACAGGCAAGGCGACGCTTGCCACGCACATTCACCAGGCAGCTTCCCGCGGAAAATCCCTGTTCTTTGAGCCGGCATTTGAAAGATTGCATGATTCCCAGTACCCTATCCGGCAAGTCACAGCGAAAAATGACTCACGCAAAGCACTAAGACACAATGGTTAAAGAAATGTTTTCGTATGCGCCAAGGTATCGCCGTTTGATATATACCATAAAAAACCCAAAAAGATAAAGATGGTAGAAGACCAGGCCGAGAAAGGCAACGCCAAGATTCTTAAAAAGGAGCGCCGCCAAGAGTTTGAGTTCAGCAAAAGCGATCGCTTCAGATATCGGATGCGCTATTTTACGGATTCGGGCATCATCGGATCCAAGGCGTTTGAGAAAGTAAAAGGGGCCATGAATATATGCATTTTTGGATATAAAAGAAATGAAATGCATATATTCATGTCCGTCCCTAATTCTCTTTTTCATGGATCTTGTTCCAAACCATATAGTAGCCTTGCAACGCGGCTTGCTTTGTTACTACGGAACGCGTTAGCTTGCGATGAATTTGGACCAACCTTGCGTAAGTCAGACCGTCGTGAGAGGATCGAAAATTGCCTAAAACCCGGGCGTAAGTCTCACAAAAAAAAACAGCCAATAATCCAATGGATGTCCCATAAACAGCCCTTTTAAAAAATCCGGCTCCTGGCAAACCGGTGAGCTATGCCCGAATTTGCCTAAATGCTCAATTCCATCTCCTAAAACCAATATTGACAACAAAGACCGCTTTTGTTATCTGGATTACTATTGGTTCCGTTGAATTGATGCCTAAATATGTGGAGCCGCAGCTGATGCCGATACACAATTCACCTTTTTCGATTCGTCCGCTTCGAAAAAGCAACTTCCTATCCTTTCTTTGAAGGTCTGATTGGCGTCTCGGGCTTTCAGAAGGACTGCCTCCACCGCTGTGCCCATCGCCCCAACGGCTCCGCCAGCCCTGAACGAGAACGCCAACCATGGCCTGGTATGTTGAGGATTGCAATGGCGACACTCGATGCGTTTCTGAAAGACGTTGGAAAGAAGAGCAAAAGTCTCCAGGCCACCGAACCGCGGGTCTGGTATCGCGGCCTTACGAATCGCAACCACACCCTGCTCCCTTCTCTGTTCCGCAAGCCCCAGGGGCGTCCACGTGAGGAGGTGGTTTCACTTGACCGACGTCAGCAGGAGAAGAACCTTTTTGCACGATTCAAGACGCAGTCTGGCCAACTCCTGCCTCCCGGACTCGAGTCGCCGTGGGAGATCCTGTCAGTCATGCAGCATCACGGCGTCCCGACCCGCATGCTGGACTGGACGAGTTCCCTGTTGGTGGCGCTCTACTTCGCTCTGGAGTACTCCGACGATACCCCGTCGCCGTGCATCTGGCTCTTGAATCCCTTTGCCCTGAACCACGCTGCCATCGGTGAACGCAAGATCTTCGACCAGGCCGATCGACTCCCCAGGGATGCCTACTCGCTCTTCATCGAGCCGCGCAACCGGCGGAAAGAACCGAAGACGAAATCCAGGAAGCGCTGGCCACCCGAGCTTCCCGTGGCCACGGCTCCGATCTGGGGCCATCCACGAGCAGTTCGGCAAAGAGGCTACTTCACGATCCATGGCACGGATGAGCGATCTCTGGAAGAGCAGTCCGCCGCTCGCTCCACCGGCGCGGCTCAGAAGAAGCGGGGAGCCAAACCTCTCGTTGCTCGAATCGAAATCGCTCCGGAATTGCAGACGCCGTTGCGGGATCTTCTGCGGCAAGCAGGTCTGGATCACTATTCCCTGTTTCCCGACCTGGACGGCCTAGCGCGCACGCTTCGGCAGCGCTACGGTTGGGCCTGAACGCACCATGTTGAGGCTCTTCATCAGCCATATGGAGTTTTTGTTTTTGAACAGAAATACTTAGAAAACTGGTAATTCGAATCGTGGAATTGTTGAAATCGGACATCAAAGGTTATCCGGGCAGGCACATAAAGATTCATATTGAGGATTGCAATGAAATATTTCAAGCATGTTGATGAGATAGAAGAATGGATGGACATGGAAAAGGCGGTTTATTACACCGGCGGTGACAGGAAATGGCTGAGAGACAAGTTGATTTGGCAGCGCCTTTTTGGGCCTGAGGATTCCAACGTTCTTATTTTCGGAATCGCCAAGCTCCCCCCGGTGGAGGAACACCTCCTGCACCATCATGAGGACGCGCCGGAGCTCTATTTTGTTCTTGAAGGCAGGGGAATCTTCACGGTCAATGAAGAGGTTAGGGATTGTACCCCAGGAACCGGCATATACATGCCCGCCGGGTCTCAGCATTCCGTCAAGAACGACGGTGATAAAACCCTGGTATTTTTTTTCGCATATGATCGACCTCATTATATGACAACATTAGATGCCCGGTGATAACCGATACTGACACACAGGGATAGTGTAGTGGAAAACAATTCCAAAAAAATCCTTTTCTTGGGAGGCGCCGTCATCGAGAGACTGAACGTTGGGTTGGCGGATATGATAGAGGCCATGGAAATAGGCTTTCGAGACAAAAGCGCAGGGCTGGTGGAACTCCCCCTCAAACCAACGATTCATCCACGTCCTGAATGTTTTATTCGGGCGTTGCCCGGCTATCTTAAGAGTCGGGATGTGGCCGGCCTAAAATGGGTGGGTGCCTACCCCATAAACCGCAATAAAGACCTCTCGCTGGTGAGCGGTTTGGTGATACTGAATGACCCACAGACTGGATATCCGTTGGCGATAATGGATGCTGGTTGGATCACGGCCTGGCGCACCGCGGCGGTGAGTGCGGTGGCTGCCAAGCACCTTGCAATCAACGATGCCACCACGCTGGCCATTTGCGGGGCAGGTGTACAAGGCGGTACCCATCTCGAGTCCCTGGCTCTGGTACTGCAGAATCTCAGACAGGTCAAGATATTTGATCCGCACCCGGGTTCCTTGAACGCCTTCCTGGAACGTCACTCCAGCAGACAGCCGCAACTCTCCCTAAAGGCAGTTTCTTCTCCCCAATGTGCTTTGCAAGACGCACAGGTGGTGGTGACCGCGGCCCCAATGATGACAGAGCCCTTATCCATCATTCAGGCCGAAGACTTGGCCCCGGGGATTTTGTGTCTTCCAGTTGACCTTGATTCTTACTTTGCACCGTCCGCTTTTGCCGCCTGCCAGAAAATCTATAGCGATGACATCCAACAACTGCATTCGCTTCAAGGCGAAGGCCGATTTACCCATCTGGAAAAAATGGATGGCGACTACGGTCAACTTCTAACACGTCAAATCACAGGCCGGGAGCACAGAGATCAACGAATTATGGCCATCAGCGTGGGGATTGCCCTGGGCGACCTGATTGTCGCTGATCTGATCTACCGCAAGGCCCTCAGACAGGAGGCCGGAGCCTGGTTGGAGTTGTGAATGATTAAATCCGGACCAAAAAAAGATTTTTTACTCTTGCTCGGACATTCGCTTTCCAAGTTTGCTCGGGAGCGGTGAAATAACCGGGATGAATGGAGAGGTACCATGAACTCGATAGAACGAATGAATGCGGCTATTGATCTTAAATCCGTTGATCGGATACCGAACGCGCCTTTTTATGAAGCGCCGATTTGCAGTTATTTCGGATCTTCCGTGCGTGCGGCGTTGATGGAAAGCGAGGCGATGGTAGAAGCGCACCTAAAAGGATTGGAACGATTCCAATTCGATTGGGCCATATTGGGAATGAATCTGATCGGCGGCATCATACCATCTGCTTTGGGATGTGACGTTTCCTATCCGCAAGACTCGTTGCCTAAAATAAACCGGACTGCCGTCCAGAGCCTTGCCGACGTGGAGGAGGTGAAAAAGGCCGACCTTTTCACCGCTGAGATGGAGGAATTTCTGAAAGGGATTTCAATGCTTGCCGAGCGCCTCAAAGGCCATGTGCCCCTGGCCGTAGAGTTTATCTCACCCTTTTCCATAGCCACCCGTCTCAGGGGCACAAACGAGATCATGTCCGATCTTTACATGCAACCCGAGTTGGTGGAAAGTTTGCAGGATGTTTTGGTCCCCATGGATATTGCCCTCGGCCGAGTCATGATAGAGGCCGGGGTTGAATACATTTTCTACGGAGCCGACATGGAGTGCCCGCTGCTTATTTCTCCCGATCATTATCGAAAATACGTGCACGGTCCCACTCGTGTCGTGATAAACGAGTTGGCCGGCCTCGGCGCCAAGATGCTGCCCCATATGTGTGGATCGATTGTCAAGATGGGTATTGTGGATATGCTGATGGAAATGGATATCAAAGGCATTATGCCGGGCAACCTGACTCAAAGCACAGTCCTTGATATTACCGAGTTGAAGGATAAAGTCGGAGACAAGGTCTGCCTATTCGGTAATCTGAATCCAAACGGCAGCCTGCTGACCGGCAATCCACGACAGGTCGAGGAGGAAACCCTGGCTCATTTGGAGAAAACCCGCGGCATGACAGGATACATTTTTTCCACCTCGGGGACGAGTTCGTTGGACACTCCCCTTGAGAACTTCGCGAGCATGAATCAAACCGTGCTGAATTTTCGCTTTTAAATGTCATTATCCTAACCCGGGCAAGCTGATCGCTTCTAAAGGAAACATCATTTCCCAAAATATGAAAAGATTGGTATGAAAGCAAAATATTTAGCAGTCCTCCTCTGCCTTTTTTTTCCCGCTCCCGGAGCCGCGGATACAATTATTTTAAAAAACGGAACGCGCTCCTTCAGCATGCAGCCGGATTGGGCTGGTCATTGCATCTTCATGGGGGAGTGTTATGCTGGAGTCTTTTGCGGACCGAAACGTGATACAAGGAGGAACCCTTAATGAACGATCGTATCCTGATCATTCTTTCCTGCGGTACCGACAATCCTAACCGGGCGACCCGCGCCTTGTTTTTCGCCATGGTGGCCAAAAAGAAAGGCCGGGATGTGATTATTTTCCTGCTCGATGAGGCCGTTTATCTCGCCAAGCGGGGAATCGTCGAACATTTGCGCGCTGCCACCGGAGACTCAGCCGACGACCATCTGGCTTTTCTTCAGGAGTATAACGTACCGCTTTTAGTATGCACCCCTTGTGCCGTCACCCGTCAAATCCACGAGACCGACCTTGTGAAAGGCGCTCGCTTCGCTAAAGGCGATGAGCTGATTGACCTGACTGACGGTAGCACCGTCTTGAGCTTCTAATATGGCCCGGCACTTTTGATCCAATGTGCCTCACCCTGCAGAAAGGAGAAATAGCGGACTGGTACTTTATGCTAAAATAGTTTTACGGACCGCCTTTGAAGCCGGGACCTGAAGCCCAGCTGAGATCCAGCTCACAGTTATTTACCAAAATTTTTGGCTGAGCAATTTTCTTAGAAAACCTTAACAGTCTCATAACTCCCCTCTGTTCATGAATACCGGAATATTTCTTGATCATTCGCCAATCGTGCCTATTGTGAAATCAGATCTCAATTGTAACCATTTTCTACTACCCGATTACCTCGATACAATAGTAAAATGGAATTTATCAATATATATTTTAGTGAATTCGCGAAGGCTGTTTTTTGAGATGATCGATCCTTGCGCGAATCTCGGCCGCACTTTCCCGGTCGCCGATATTGGCGATATAACGTTCCCAGTCTTTTATCGCCAGGGTTGGATTGCCCATCGTCTCATATAGCATGGCCCGCATGCTGAGTTCGGCGGGTGCCTCAGGCTGAAGTGTCAGGATCCAATGAACCATTTTAAAGAGCATGATGTGTTTTTCCTGCCGGGCATAGATGAGTTTGAGATTTCTCAACATGCGTGCCAAAAATTCTTTTCTGCTGATCGGCTGCAACCAGTTGGAATCAGGGACAACTGTCTCGCCTGTATAGGTGCGAACGATTTGAAGGCAGTCCTTGACTGACCGGATTTCTCCCCGATGAAACGGATCAATGAAGATTTTACCGGAGGTATGGTAAAACGCGGCAATAAAATGCCCCGGCAATCCAATCCCGCGCACATCCAATCCCAGCCGGCCGGCAACCTCGATATAGATAAGGGAAAGCGTTATTGGAATGCCTGTCTTTCGGTCAAGGACCCGATTCAGATAACTGTCGTCAGGGTCGTAATAATTTATACCAATTTGTTCCAATCGAGTCGGCGTCAGGTCCGACCCCGGTTTCAGTGCGAAAACTGATCCAATACACGCTGCCTTCGGAAGAAGAAGCAGGGTTTTAAGAATGGATGATGCGGCCGTCCGGGAGATAGTCGGGGTCATTGTCATCCACCCCATTGGGGGTTAGATCCATCATCTCGGTCCCGGCTGTGTCCATAATGACAATCGATGCCCGGCCCGCGTCCCGAAAAGAGGCATATACAATTCGGGAATCATCCGACGACCAGCCGGGATGTCCGTCCAGAATAGCATTGTTGGTCAACCGGGTTAAATTGGTGCCGTCGATATCGACCGTATAAATTTCATATGCTGCAAAATCATCTTTGTCGGCGGCACCGTGGAAGGCAACCCGGGTGCGGTCGTGGGAAAGGGAGACATTTTCTTTATATAAGGCAGCATCATCTGTGATGCGAGTCACTTCGCGGGTTTAAGGATCGAAGCTGTAAATGTCTCCTTTGCTTTGCTCATGATCGCTGATAAACACAATCAGACCCGTTAAACCCGCAGGCAGGTCAGGATAATCATGGGGTTCCGCTTGAATCAAAAAAAGATCAGGCCAGAGGGATGAGTCGCTGTCCCCGCTGAAAGCAAAGCCGGCATTGGATGCATTGGGTGGGCCGGTCAAATCAGCGTGGTCGAATAATATGATGTTGTAACGGGTTTGAACCGTCAGGTCGGCATCTTCTCCCGCGCTGTCACGGGCAAGGGGAAAAAGGAACTCGGCCTGATAGAGGTTGGTCGATGCATGATAGCTGAGCTTGGCAAAGCCGTCACCGATAAGGTCGGATTCGTCACCACTCGGCACGGCATGCTGATCGATATACAATGAGCCGACAATGGCGGCAATAACGGTTCGTTCATCCTCACCGTCCTCCAGGGCGCCGTTGCCGTCGTTGTCAAAAAGAAGTTTGACCCCATCAAAAATTCGGGGTCCCAGGTTTATGTCAAAGTCATGATCATACGTGTCATCGGTCCACTCCAGGGCAATGTAGATATTGCGGTCATCATTGGTCATCGCCCAGCGCAGCGTCGTTGTTTTAACAAAACTCCCCTGGCCGAGATTATCTCGCATTTCGACGAGACTGAAGCGATGGTGAGTACAGCATATCGTCGTCTATTCATCAAAATCATAAGTCCCGATTTCCATAAATTGACTGATAGAAACTGAAGCGGAGGTGTTCTCTTCTCCTGGCCTTCCCGCCGCAATTTTGGTGAAGCACGCGCTTCAACAGACCCTCCTGATTTTCAGCAACTTTACCTTTATTAGCTCGACTTTACCGGCCTCAGGGATTATTATATTTCCGTTGCAAACGGAGGTAGAAATATTCGCTCGAAAACCTGCCTAAGCGATGGAGGTTTTACGGATGTTAAGGGGCAAGATCAAATATTTTATCCCAATAGTTCTGGTGGTTGCATTCCTGTCTTGCGCCCGGCAGCGACCGGTGCTGTATCCCAATGCCCAATTAAAGCATGTCGGAAAATCTGCCGCCGAGGCCGACATCGATGAGTGTATTCAGTTGGCGATTGATTACGGCGCCAAAGAAGACAGCGGGATGAAGGTTGCCAAGAATACCGGCAAGGGTGCAGCGGTCGGTGGAGCTGCCGGCGCGGCAGTGGGAGCGGTTACCGGAAATTTGGGACGCGGGGCTGCCGCAGGCGCCGCCGGCGGCGGTGCGGCCGCCGTCACCCGCAGTGCGATCAATTCAGGCAAGCCGGATCCTGTGTTTAAAAAGTTCGTTGAACAGTGTCTGCGGGATAAGGGCTATCAGCCGATCGGCTGGCGATAAATATGGGACAGGCAAGGATTTGGGATCTTGGAGACGTTGTTGCCTGAGTTGCCTTACCGGCTTGACCGGCGAATTAATTTAGAAAGGAATTGCCATGGGTTTAATCTTCAGGTTTAGCATCGTCTTTTTCAGTGTGGCCATTTGCTTTGCAATCATTACAGTTCTGAGTTGCGCCGGCATCTCTTCGGTGTCATCTGATCCGGTCTTATCGCCATCCGGCACGACGACGACGTTTATATTAGTCAGGCATGCCGAAAGAGCCAAAGAGCAGGGAGATAGTGCCTTGACTCCGGCCGGCAAGGAACGAGCCGCGGCACTGGTCGGTGCAATCGGGAATATGGGAATTACGGCCATCTATTGTCCGGACCGTGGTCGCAACCGGGAAACCGCTCAACCATTGGCAGATCATTTAAGTTTGACACTTAATTTGATCCCGGAAGCCAGGCTGGCCAACACTCGTAAATTTGCTGATGAATTCGTTAGAGAAGTCATATCAAAACATCCCGGAGGGGTGATTGTCTGGATCGGCAACAATTCACCGGTCGATATCTGGGGTGGCAATCTTAAAGAGATCTATCAACGGCTGGGTGGAACCGATAAAGGCCCCAGCAAATACGATGATTTGTTCATCATCAAGGTGCCCGATAAAGGCGGCATTCAGATTACAAAAACAACTTATGGCAAATCCGCCGGTCGTTTCGATCAGTAATGGTAGACATATAGCTCTGAAGGCAATTCGAGAAGCAAAATAAGAATTAATCAATTCCAAGCTGCTGCCGGAGTTCGCGTGCCGTGAGCGCCCTGCCGTAGACCGACGTACCGACGTCGAAGTCTTTGGCGCGGGACAGCGGTCCGACCACTACCGGCTCGAAACCGGCATCTTTCACCAGCTGTGAAGCGACCTCAAGCGCCTGCGGGTCATCGCCGGCAAGGGGGACCGCGACGCGGTCGCCTGAACGGCGGGCCTCGCTGTGCAGGTCGTAGTATGGGATTGTGTTGAAAGCACGGACCAGGCGTACACCGGGCAAGAACTCGGCTGAACTGATACCGGTTCCTCTAGCCCGCGCTTTTACCGCCATCTCTCCGTCCCGCGACGGGTAGGGATTTCCGGTCTCCAGCACCACCTTGCCGGCGAGTTCGTTTGCAAAATCCCGGCCGATCTGCGGGACCGCGTGGTAAGGTACCGAAATTAGAACGACTTCGCCGAAAACGGCGGCTTCCCGCGGCATTCCAGCCCGGGCCCTGGGCCCGAGACGCTCGGCCAGCTCCTTGAGCTCTTCCGGATGACGCGAAGAAAAAAACACTTCGTGGCCTGCCTCGACCCACAGGGAACCGAGAGTGCCGCCGATCCGGCCGGATCCGATGACGCCTATCTTCATCGGGGTTTGTCCCCCGGCTTCGGCCGCCGCCGGCAACACCAAATGCGCAAAAGGAAGGAGGGCCATGGCAGTCGCGGCAGCCTTAAGAAACGCGCGGCGGCCCTCGTTGATCTTGTCGATTATAATTTCATTTTTATCCATAGGTATACTCCTTGGCGGCGTCCCCGGTAAGACCGATATTCGGGTGCCCTCAAAAGTAAATGGGCTAAATGGGGACGGCCATGAAAATATAACTTCCTTTTAGGTTTTTAAAAAACTGGAGAACGATCCAGGGGAAATTCCACTCATATTCATAGTCATGAAAAAATCTCCCGTCAAACGGTCTTCCGCAAAAAACACGCCGGGCGATAAACGAATAATGGGGACGTCCGCGCGGAACCTTCATGACTCTCCATGGATTAGCCGGGTATTTCCCGGGGCTTCCTCAAAGTCATTCTCATTACAAATTTAACTTGACTTGTTTTATAAAAGCAGTTCATAAAATAAATATTTTTTGAAAACGCTTACCATCTGCAACCATAACCTTAAACTATTTTCAGATCAATTATGCCCAAGGCAACACCCTATTACAACCTTTTGGTGGCTAACCCCAATCTGGTCAAAGAGTGGCATCCCACCAAAAACATCGGCGCGAAGCCCGGCGACCTGACGCCCGGCTCAAGCAGGAAGGTCTGGTGGATATGCAGTGTCGGGCATGAGTGGGAAGCGGTTGTATACAGCCGAAGCCGAGGGAGCGGTTGCCCTTTCTGCCGCAAGCGTAAAAAAAAAGGCTCCGGATATCTGGCACTGACAAACCCGGATCTGATCAGAGACTGGCATCCAACGAAGAACGGCGCGCTAAATCCACGCAATGTAACTTCCGACCACCTTAAAAAAGTGTGGTGGATATGCGTGAATGGTCATGAATGGAAAGATACGATTAAAAACAGAATTAAGGGGAGGATATGTCCTGCTTGCGAAGGCAACTTCGTTCGGAAAAGATCTAAACTCGTCGAAAACGATGGTTATCGCTTGGGGCCGATTCACCGCAACAGCATCATATCAGGCAACGCGACCGTTTTTTTTGAGGAAGATTTTTCTGAAACATATTATGGAACTGAATTTCGAAACGGCATCCGCTACCCCTTGAAGGCGACAGCCATTCTCGAAGATAAGGTCTCCGGATATTGGATATATGCTCAAATAAATAATTTCAGCAATGACGGCATATATTTTGAAACCGAGGTGGCGCTCAAGCCGGGAACAAAGATTATCATCAAATTTGACAAACCCATTTTCCCCAATGCATCCGAAAAGCTGACTTCAATCGTACGGTGGTGCAGGGGATTGGCCGACGATCCCGGGACCGTTTCTTCTTTCGGGCTCGGTGTCGAATTCATTCAACCGGATGTTTTCACGCGATAGGCAGCCGGCGGAATTGGGGTCGGACCACGGGGGATATTGGGGACGCGTATAAAATTATAACCCGCCGCTGCCCAATTATGAGGTCCATTTATTAACCGTATCCGGGCCTCCGTAACCGCACACGCCCATACGAGGGGAATTGACCACATCGAGGATCATTTCCTCACCGCACTCGTGCGCATCTTGACATTGATCACAGACAAAGTTCTCACATTCAATACACATACCGGTGGCCTTTTTGCCGCAGTTCTCGCACGCAAAGGCGTATGGGTTGTTGCGGGCCAATATGCGGATCTTATCCTTTCCCACAAAACCTTCACGCACCGCCAGCACCTGGCCATCGAGATAGGTTGTGCTGCCGAATTCATACTCATGGTGAAATGTTTCTTTCAGATTCAAAACAGAACAGTATCTGCCAAGCTGCAGCCACTCTTTGCGGCGCGATTCTTTTAAATAGTTAAAATCCGTATAAAACATTCATTTCAGAGGCCTATCGAATAACGGCAGGAGAAGATCCATCGGCGCTAAGTTGGTTCTGGGTGGAAAAACTGAAAAGATGAACATCATTTGGCGGTGCCTGCCACCCAGCGGTTGTGGCAGAGCTGAACACTTTTTTCGATCCGGTTGCGCGGCAGCAGCAGGGAGATACGAAAAGAGGTTGTGGTGATGCCGAAAACAGGTATTTGGTTGTCTGCCAGCAGATCAAGCGTATCTAATAGAGTCAGATTATTGCGGTTTAATCCTTCGCCGATCAAAGACAGCGCTGCCAGATCGGTGTCGAATTCGATTCCAGAGCCGATTTTAGTTATCAGGGCGGTCTTGATCTGTTCCCAGCCATAGATATTTTGCGTGGATATCACAAAAGATGCCCTAGATTGCTTGCCGTCGGAACCGGTCTCGGCCAAACTTACTTCCTTGATCGGGACTTGCTCGCTTTCCAGGTATTCAGCAGCCTGTTTGAATCGGATACCGGCATCGGTGCCCTGCAGCCGTATTCGCTCAACTTTTTTTTCGCTCACGACCGCCTGCACGCCGATAATGGCACCGGGTGACAGCCTGCGGATTACGGTTTCGCGGCCGGGGTCAAACGTACTGCGGGCGTAGATGGCGATGTTCTTTTCTTTGGCAAACTGTACGGCGCCGGCATGCAATACCTTGGCTCCGGCCATGCTCATTTCCTGCATCACAGGATAGGAAATTTCCGGCAGATGACTGGAATCGTCAACTATAGAGGGATCGGCCGAGTAGACGCCGTCCACATCTGAGTAAATTTCACAGCGCTCAGCATCCAGGGCTGCCGCCAGCGCCACCGCCGTGGTATCCGAACCGCCACGCCCCAGGGTTGTGATGTCCCGTTTATAACTGACCCCCTGAAAACCACCAATGATCACAACTTTGCCCTTGGCCATTTCATCCTGTACCCGAAACGGCCGAACTTCGATGACCTGGGCGTCATTGTGCCGATCGTTGGTGATGATCCCGGCCTGGGAGCCTGTCAGCGACACCGCATCAAGGCCAAGTTCGTGCAGGGCCATGCACAGAAGCGACATGGTGATCCGCTCGCCGGTTGATAACAGCATGTCCATTTCACGACGCCGCGGTTTCGGTGAAATATAGCGGGCCATCATCACGAGTTCATCGGTGGTTTTGCCCATGGCCGAGACCACCACTGCGATATCTGTATTTTGACCCCTAGCGTCTGCAATCAGGCCGGCAATTTTTTGCAGCCTGTCTAAATCCGCCACACTGCTGCCGCCGTATTTTTGTACGATGCAAGGCATTTATATTTGATTGGTTAACTGGTTGAATCGTTAAATTGGGAAACGACGCGCACCCTATAAGCGAGAAAGGTGAGTCAGAATCATGTAGATATTTTATCTTAGGTAAACATAGGTGTCAAATCTTGACGGGTTGTTGCCTATATCGACTTTTTAAAGTGTAAAATTTTCGATGAATATTCTCTCATAACATCATAAAGGGCCTGCCCCTATTTCCTTCTCACTTTTTACGGCACGGCCAACAATCTCCTTATTCCTTCCACCGGCAGCCAGTGCATGTCAGGATACTTTGAGACCCCTTGGTGTTTCATGCTGCGCAGATTTTTTATCGTCCCGGGATAGTTTCGACGATGAATGCCCTGCACTTCACCCCGGAAGCCAAACACGAAATACACCTGCCCGTTAGCCATGTCCAGCAGATTAAAATAGTGTACTTTTTAACTGTTTTTAGTATAATTATCATCAGACTATAAACGGCAGAGGAGAGGTATGGTTAAAGATATTTCAGACAGAAGATCAGAGCCAAGGGAGCCATCCATAAAATACCATAGCGTTGAGATGAAGTTGGCTTCTTTGCCGATTTATCTCTTCAAATTGAAGGAAGTATCATCAAACGGTGCATGCTTCATGGTCAAAGAGGAATCCGCTATTTTAAAGCATCTTAAGGTCGGCCAGGTATTGAATATGCGATATCACACGGACGATGAAATGGAACCATCACAAGTATTCAGGTCTGAAATAAAACACATCACAAAAGCTCTCGAAAATCCATACAAGGGCCATTATGCAGTCGGGATTAGACTATTAGAGAGACAAACCACGATTGGTTCCCAAGATGATTTGGAATAGTCAATTCCCCCATCACAGGATGAAGAAATAGACATAATCCTGATATGGGAAATCTCGGGGACGCTGCTGACTGAGAGACGCTTAGGGGTCAAGTTTTCGTTTGACTCTCGATAATTCTTTTAAAAGATCAACCGAAGACCTCTTTTTCTCATATTCCGAAATCAATCAAGTATCTCGCTGATTTGCCGAACCGGTGTGATGTCGGTGAAATTGGAAATATCCCCACGCAATATTGGCCCTGCCTCCGCGATTCCCATGTCGTAGCCATCCCTGGATTCAAAATAGAGATTTCCAATGCAGATATATGGTGCCGGTTGGTCGCCACCGCCGGAAATACCCTTATCTACATCTGTTTTGATGAGACCGAATGGCTGCAAGTGCTTTTTCACGATATCCATATGTTTTGTTTGATAATAGTTGAAATCGAATCTGGCAGATTTTTGATTCGGATACATAACACTGACTTTATACATGACACTGTCTCCTTTCCGGCAGCTTTCATATCGGGCGAACTCCAGGCAAATCGCAACACGATCAAGAAACACCTGCAGAATTTAGTAAAAATTGGTCGACTCGTGAAACACGGCAAGGGCCGGGGGGCCGACTATTCACCTTTTTAAAATATTCACCATTTAAAAATATAGATACTGGATATAACGTTGTTGACTGAGTTGACTTACTGGCTTCGCTTTGCCCAACATTAGAGAATTAAGGGACCTCCTTACCTATTCGCTATATTCTTTCTTTGAGAATTAGCTGTGATGTACGGAGATCCCCAAGCAGGAAAATTTGCCTATCAAACTTTGAATAGGGAATAATGGGGACGATCATGAAAAATATCTCTTGAGTCAATTTTTCTGACCAATGACCTGACACAGTTCACGAATATACCTGTTATCCCTGCGCCTCTTTTTCGAGCGCATCCAGTCTGTCTGGCTCCGAAACGGCAATGTCCACAAGGGCCTTGGGGATGGAACTCTGCTCGCACATAACTCTGATTTCTTTCTCCTGATCGCTGAATTCCAGGATTTCACGAATGGCCTCGATGTGTTCGAGCATCTGATCCGATGGAATTTCTTCCAGCGAAGGTCCTGCAGCCGCTTCCTTTTTCCGCGCGGCCGCCTCTTCTTCCAGCCTTTGTTTTTCCTTTAGCTCCGCTTCCATTGCCTGTTTGACACCATCGATCGCGCCCTGGTCAACTTTCGCCATCTCGATAATCAATTCTTCGGAGACGTTATTCTTAAAAAGGTGCTTCACCTTTTCTTCGTTGGACTTGCCCTCGACCGCCTCGAGCAGCGTTGCGACTCTCGCCCTCTCTGCGCGTTCCTTTTCCATCTCGGTTTTTACCTGTTTCAACTTCTCCCCGGTAATGCCCAACGCGTTGGTGATCACTTCGGGAGCCAATTGTTCCCCAATGAGTAACCGGATACCTTCATCGCCAGTAAGGCCATTTGCCTTGGCAATGAGCAGATCGAGTTTTGTCTTCTCGACAATCCGTATCACATCCGGTCTGCGTTCGGATTCCTTGAGTTTTGGCCACGTTTTTCCGATGTCGCGAATGAGCTTATCCGTTACCAAATAAGGGGCAGCCACGTCCTCCAGCGTAAGTGCCGCGATCGCAGCATTGAAATCCTTCATAAGGGGCCTTCCGACCTTGCGCGTTTCATTCATTGCCCATCTCAATTGAAGCATATTGCCCCCATGACGCGAAACATTGTAACCCGCATTGTCAAGTTCACCCGCAATCCGTTGAATCGATGCTTCCAGGTTTTCCCCTGAGAGGTCCTGCGAATCGAGCGCAAGAATATTCTCCTCGATTGACAACCAAAGAGGCTTTTTTTCCGTTTCATCGCTTGTCGTCATTTTCCAATCTCCTTTTTATTGATTTTTACCGATGCTGGGAATATCAAGATATTTCTGCGCTTTCGCGCCTTGCCGCTCGGGCGCCACAACAACTAAAATTGTGAACTTATTTATTCGTGAACCCTTAGCGTAATTTGAAGCGACGCTGCGTCAAAGGCCTGATACGAGAAATTTTTTCGAAATCTTTGTCACGATGTAACAGGAAAGCGCCATTCTCCAACGCAATCTGCGCAATGCAACAATCCACGGGGCTGTTAATCGTGACACCCTTTCGCCTCAGTTCAAAATATATCCCGGCAGCCTCAGGCCATGTATCCTGTGATGCTTCCAGATAATATTGGGTCGAGAGGTAGTTTTCGAGCAATCCCCATTCTTTCTCATCACTTGCACCCTGTAGAAGCTCAAGCTGCTGAAATCGACTGATAGCATAGTTTTCTGCCCCGATGGCTTTTTGAAAGGCTTTGACAATATTTCCGGTTTTGTCTCTGAATATTTCGATCCAAACCGATGTGTCAACCAGAATCATCCTCTTAACTTCCTCAGTTTTTTGTGGTCATAATTTTTGTGAAACCCGATAGCACCTGCCAGTTCTGTGAGATCCTTGCGTTTTCTTAATCGAACAAATTCAGTTAAGGCCTCATGAATGAGGTCTTTCTTTGTTTTGGCGTTGCTGACCAAAAAGGCCTCATCCAATAACTTGTCATCAATTACAATGTTGGTTCGCATAATAGACTCCCTTAATGTATTTGATCCATATCATACACATTGCATACACAAAGTCAATAAAAACGGTTGGGAAAGGTTGGTTCGAAATGACAACTGTTTTCTGAACGCCTTCATCCTGCCAAATCGTAGATGCCAGTTTGATCTTGTACCCCCCGAAGCCTCAGAGGGAATGACGCAGCGGCGAAAGCATCCCCTGACAACAGTATTCCAGTGATCGAGGATTTTGTCCGCAAGCAGTTGATGGGAGGCGAACCGGTCGAGATGCAGGATGCCCTGATCAGGCGCCTGGTGCCCCAACCCATTGCCTTATTCACCACGCCGGTCAACACCGCGGATTTTGAGAATTTGAGAATTCCCAAAACTGTGGTGTTTTGCAAAGATGATGCTTCTCTGCCGCCGGGCGCCTTCCTGGGAATGGCCCAGGGGCTCGGTGATTACAGCCTTATTGAAGTTGACGGCAGTCATGAAGCCTTATTCACCAATCCGGCTATCGTTGCCCAAGGACTAATTCAAGCTTTAAAATAATGCGCACGTCTGGTTCAAAGGTTCCGAGGTTTAATTTTTCCCAGTTCAAGAAACGAATTAAGGAGCTTGTGCCTGGCAGTTGCCAATGGTTTAAGAATGTCTTCAATTCAAAGTACCAATTGTAATTGATATAAAACGCTATCGCCGGAGGCCGCAACCTTCAGTAATTGCTGCCGGTTTTTTATGCCGGCTTCATCCCGCAGCTTGCGCGTCCGCCAACCGGTCAGGCGGATTCTATTAAAAATTCAGGTGAGGATATTCGCCAATCATGATATAATAAATCCATTGATCCGGCCGCCGCTTTTATCACCCATAGGGGGCAGCAACTTTCTACCGGCTATCGCTGCCCGAAGGCAATTTAATTTGCGGAAACGACAAGATGCCGACATTAGAATTTAAGAATAAATCCCTTGGTGCGCACAAATTCAAAAAAGGCGCATCGGTAACCATCGGCCGGCGGAAAGATAATGACGTGGTCATCGATGACCCGGCTGTCTCAGGACATCATGCCAGGATAGACTCAGTGGGCAATAGTCTGGTGCTGATTGATTTGAAGAGTAAAAACGGCTCCTTCGTCAACGAGCAGATAGTTAGCACGCATTGGCTGAAACACGGGGACGTTGTCACCATCGGCGGACATGCGCTGGTCCTGCACTATCCCGAAGGTGAGAGCAGACACGCACCGGACCCGGACGAATTCAGCGAGACGCTGGAAATGAATTCGACGCAGCATCGCCGGATGCTGACTCGCAGCAACCCCAATAAAAGCATTAACCTGGTGAAATTCTGGGACAAGAGCCAAAACCGGGGCAAGGTCAGAGACATCGAACCGGAGGCCGCCGAACCCGGAAAAAAGACACAAAAAGCCGCCGGTGTTCTGACATATCTTTCCGGCGGCAGCGGCCAGATAACACTTAACCCCAAGATTACCACAATCGGCAAGGACCCCAGTTCCGACATCCTCGTCAAAGGAATGCTGGTCGACCCGACAACCGCAACCATCCGCAAAGAGCCCGGCGGCTACTATTTGAACTATATCAGCGGGCTCACTAAACCGAAAGTCAATGAGAAAGTTGTGAGGGAGTCGATTCGGCTGAAAGACCTCGATATCATTGAAGTCGGTTCGGTAAAACTGCAGTTTTCAAACCGGGGCCCCACCCAATCACATGACCCGCTCAACCCGCAGTAGCGTCGGCAACAAGCCCGGAAAAGAGTAATCACATCTTAGAAAGGAAGGGGCTCAAAGCTTGAATAGTGAATAACAATTTGTTTCATTACTTGGTGTTTAAACATCGCCATCTAAAGTGCCACCACAATTTTGTTCAGACTATAACAAATTGTTCCAAATGTTTTTCTTCCCAATATCGCAAAATGACTTTGGCTGAGCATGCAAACCCGCATCGAAATTCATTGTCCGGAAAATACCGACCGCAAATTTGCTGAACAGATTCGTTTATGGGCCGAGGAGACAATCGGCTGCCTGTCCGGCGAATCAGTACCGGAGCTGTTGTCGATTCGCATCTACCATCTGAGTGATGAGCTGCGCTTATTCTTTCGGCAAGAAAAAGAAGCGCTGGGGATAGCCGGCGAAGGCGAGGCAGAATTCATCGCTTCCCATGAAGCGTGGAGGGGATATCCACGAATTCACATTTGCTCTGAACAAATAAAGAATCTTTCCGGGATCGTTGTCCAGGGAGCAGTGCAACACGAGCTGGCTCACGCGATATTGCACGGCAAGCCCGAATTTTATATCTTTCGCTATTCCCGCCACCTTATTGCAGCAGGCAAAGCCGCGGGATTTGATATGCATTCGCTGCAGCAGCTTGTGTACCTGATTTCAATCGCTCTCAAAGATGCCGAGGTGGTCCACAAACTTGCCGAAACCGGGTTTGAGTCCGGACAAACTGCACTGCTCGAACATATGCTCGCAGACACCCACGATGAGCAAAGTGCATGGGATGCGATCCGCGCGCTTTCGCCCCAGCGCAAAATGGCCGTCGCATTTTTTTTAAAAGTTCTTCAGCCGATAAAAACGCTGATCGGCGTTGGAAATGACACCGGGGTCCGCCTTCAGCGCCTTTGGGAAGATTCCTATGCCTGGCTCAGCGGGGAAGAGCGTCACCGAATAATGCGTTTTGCAGCCAAAACCGCTGCCGGCGACACTCGACCCTTTCAGAAGTGGCTTGAAGAGACTGCGCTGAACCTCATCCTTGATCCGGGGCTTTGATTTACGGGGGTTTCAGGGACATGCCAAGTTTTAAGGTTTTAGAAATTCTCAGTTTGCCACGTAGTAGCCATATTCCTCGGACAAAATCCGCTCTGTATCCGAGCCTGGGTCGATCACCAGGGCCTTTCGAGTGTTTTCGCAGCCGACGATGTAGCAGAAATTGTCCATGTATCCGATAGCGATCTGTTTGATGATCATTATATTACTTCCTTCCTTATTCCTTTTCTATCCGCCATCAGGTTCTCCCCTGCCAAACCCGGGTTTGCGGCGCACTTTTGAGTGCTGCCTTGACGATGTACTTGACTCCTCTTGAACCTTAACCCAATTCGCCGAGATCTGATTGGCGGGCTCACCTGGAAGCCGACGCGCCTGGGGGTGCAAGCTTTCAGGGCGACGGGCCTGCGGCTGAGACACTGCCGTTGCCGGCCTGGTCACCTGTGGCTCGCGCCGGGACTGGGATGATGCCTGGCGGGTCGCGGACGGACCGGCCTTCGAGAGCTCCTTGGCGCGCTGTGGACCCTCAGGGCGGCTGGCCTGCAACTGAGGCCTTACCGTTGCCGGCCCGGTTACCTGCGGATTGCGCCGGGACTGCGGTGGTGCCTGGCGGGTCACGGACGGACCGACCTTGGAGACCTCCTTAGCGCCCTGTGAGCCTTCAAGGCGGCGGACCAGCGGCTGAGACGCTGCCGTTGCCGGCCCGCTCACGGGCGGCTTGCTCCGGGACTGCGGTGGCACCTGGCGGGTCCCGGACGGACCGGCCTTGGAGACCTCCTTAGCGCCCTGCGGGCCTTCATGCTTCAGCGGTGCAGGAGCATATGCGCGATCGCTCATAGGGCGTTCGACCGTGCCATGCCCAAAGGGCAGACGCGGCAGAGCCGGGCCAGGTTCCCGCTTTTTAGGCACGCCGACGAGGTGCGGCGGCCCGGTAACCCCAGTCTGCCCCATGTTTGACTCTCTTGTCAAAGCCTGCCCCGATGCGGTGCGCGACGGACGAGTGGCGACCACCGACCGCTTCAGACTCCCTTCGGGAGGCCGGATGCCGGGTCTCGCATTAGGTTTGAAACTTGCGGGCGTCGCTTTGATCCGAGGCGCGGTATGGATCGGTCGAAAATTTTTTGTATTCACCTGGACCAACCGGACCGACCCAATGGGACCGCGGCCGAAATGATTCTCGTTGACCGTCACCAGGGCATTGTGCACGCCGGCATTGCGGTAAACGGTTATATTCTGGACGTTTACCACGGTGGTTTTGTTGATGACCCTGTTGTTTACGACACGCGGACCGCCCCAGCCGCCCCACCAGGGTCGATGGATTAAGCCCCTCGGTCCCCACCAGGGAATAAGCGGCTCGCCCCACCCGAGCGCTACCCAGCCTACGACGGACCCGCCGCCTATAGCGACACCACCGGGCCCGCCGAAGAAGGCCACTAAGGCCGGCGCGTAAACCGGCCTTACTGGCACCGGTCCCGGCGCCCATCCCCAGAAACCGTCAACGAAAACCCAACGGCCATAGTGATAGGGCGCCCATCCCCACGGTTCGGTGTCCACCCAGGTCCAGCCATAGTAGGGATCTATAATCCAGGCTCCGGTGCTGTAAGGCACCCATCCGGGAGGCACTGCGGTCGGAACCCAGACCGGGCCGCAGCCAGATGAGATCCGCCAGGTCCCATAGGCGTCGAGATCGCCTGCGCCGTATATTTCCGGAGAGACATAGCGCGCACTCACCTTTTCCAGAAGGTGATCGGAACGGGCGTAATTCCAATAGTCCCACTCATCAAGCTGCGGCGCCATGTAGGAGCTGACCTGCGGGCTTGCCGTGCCTTCGATGACCACCTCTTCGCTCGGCGCAATGATCAGGGATTTCCCGCTGCCGGTAGTGACGGTGGCCTGACCGCCTCGGCGGGTGATGAACGCGGTTCGTTCGCCGTTTACGTCGACCCGGTAGTAACCCGCATGATCGATAGTGAAGGACGCGTTCGGCGTGTCGACCTCCACCGTGCGCCCGGGCTCAAGCGTGCGCAGATCAAAGGAGGCGTAACCCGTCGTCACCTCGAACTGAAGAAAATCCGGCTCCTGGTTCTCCAGCCCGATCTGGGTGTTGGCCCACGCACGCACGAAGGCGCGGGAGCCGACCTGGAGCTCCAGATTTCCCGGGGAGCCGGTATAAAGCCGGTCACCCGACGCAAGCGGAGTATTCAGCTGCGCCTGCGCCCAGTCCTGGGCACCGGGGCGCCAGAACGACACCTGCCCATCCACGAAGCTCAGCCGTGGAGGCGTTTGACCGACTGAAGTCTGCTGCTGATCCGGTGTGTTGGACGCCTGCCCGGCCGGCAATACGCCGGGCAGCATACAAAGCGCGACAATAAGTCCGATGATCCTTAGATAACGCATGCCCCATTCTCCTTTGTTTTTAAATCGCATTTAACCCTGTTTGATCATATTAGACGCGCGGGTAATCAAATCGGTTTACACAAAAACCTAAAAAGGGGGATATCGGGACCGGGTAGAAATACGGCACGCTCAGCTTTAGGTGGAGAGTTATCATATCTAAATCCATTAATAGAAGAACACCACGCCCAATTGGTGGAGGATTGGCATGACTCGATTGCCTTGAGATGCAGTAGGTATTTCTTGACAAATATTAATTAGCTAACTATGATGGCTAACTGACAATATCCCCAACGCATCAAGGAACCGATATGGAAAAACTTCAGGTAAACATTCATGAAGCAAAGACTCAGCTGTCGAAGTTAATTCAGATGGATTGAAACAATTCAAGATGAGATGACGGCCAATAGCATTCAATGGCTGCCTATTGAAATCCCGCACTGTGTTGAAGTTGCGAAACTGGCTTTTCATCACAGGGATCCCGTTGATCGTATGCTGATCGCACAGGCCATGGTCGAAGACATGCAACTGCTGAGTCGAGATAGCAGATTATCGGCGTATGCCGTTGAACGGATCTGGTAACCCAAAAAAACCCAGCATGCTTTTTCGTTATCACTCCATGCTCGATTCGTATCCGCAAACCTGCCTGACGCTTTCATTTGTCCTATCTTACGCACTATTTTACGGATTCGGGCATCATCGGATCACAGGTTTCACATTCCACCCCGATGAAATAAGAAAGCACCTAAGAGAGAAAGACAGGAGGTCACCCATTAAGTAGAGTATTTTAAATGACTAAGCCATGGCGTATAGTTGACAGTATTGATACCGGTGAGGGGCTTCTCGATCTTCGGCAGAGGGGCGAGACGGATTTTCTTATAACCATTGATAGACGGGTGCTGATGAACTCCTCGGCCAACAGGTCCGAGATAGTTTTGGCGGAGCTGGCTTGTGAGTCTTTGAAGAATAAAAAGAATCCCAGGGTGCTGGTGGGTGGCCTGGGCATGGGTTTCACCCTGAAGGCGGCCATTGATAATCTCCCAGCTGATGCCGAGGTCGTGGTGGCTGAACTGAACCCGATAATGGTCAAATGGTGCCGGGGGCCGATTGCCCATTTTACCGGCAGGGCAGTTGACGACCCGCGGGTCAAAGTTGTGATTGATGATGTAGCCTCGGTCATTCGTTATGCGGCAATGAAGGGCAAGGGAAATCGCTTCGATGCCATAATTCTTGACCTGTACGAAGGTCCTTATGAGGGGGACCAGGGCAGGGGGGAGTATCTGTACGGCGATATGGCGCTGGAGTTAAGCAGTTCCGCCTTGAGGGCGGGCGGGGTGTTTGCTGTTTGGTCCGAAGATCCGGACAAGGCCTTTGAAAAACGTTTGAAAGCTGCCGGGTTTTCCGTTAACCGGCAACGCCCGGGCCGGGGCGGGCGCAGACATGCGGTTTATATCGCCAGGAAACCGTCCGGCTCTCAAGCCGGCGGATCCGGAAAAACTGGACCAGTCGGTCAAAAATCCCACAAAAATAGATCAAGATAAGCGGTGGTATGACGCTTGTTGCAAGTATCGGCTTAGCCGCGCTTTTTGGAAGGGCTCCAAGGTCAAAGCTTGAATAGGCAACTATTGCAATTTGTCAATGATCGGTGCTAAGGAATGCAGATGCTAAATGCTGAATATTGGATTAAAAAGCTTGGTCTAAAACGACACCCCGAAGGGGGGTATTTCAAAGAGACCTATCGATCGAGTGAAGTTATTTTAAAGCACGCTTTACCAGCACGTTTTAATGGTGATCGCGCGTTTTCGACCTGCATTTATTTTTTATTGAACCAAAAAGAGTTCTCTGCATTTCATGTTATTCAGCAAGATGAAGTATGGCATTTTTACGAGGGCTCATCTTTAGCCATTCATATAATCGATCAAAAAGGAGAATACACCGCCGTAAAGCTGGGAAGAAACACTGAAAATGGCGAATCTTTTCAGGAAGTTGTCCGGGCAGGTTGTTGGTTTGCGGCTGCCGTGAATAACACAGAAGCGTACGCTTTGGTGGGGTGCACGGTCGCGCCTGGATTTGACTTTGCCGATTTTAAAATGGCGGACCGAAATAGACTTGTCGCGTTGTATCCCGAACATAGAGACATTATCGAAAAATACACCTAAAATTTTTACTCAGCAAAAGTGCGGTCAAAACTTGACGGGCTGTTGCCCAAATCTTTTTAATGGCTTCGATAATTTGAGAATTTATTTTATGTCTTTTTATGAGAAAAATCTAATTTGGTGACCGCCCAACAACCGCATGAAGATGGACGGGCTTATATCCCGCGGTTTTGATGAATCTTCGTTAATTTTCACTGCGGATCCTCGTCCCCCGGGAAGCGAAAAATTAACTGGAGGGCCAATCCGGTGTTGATAAGGGGTTGGTCGCTATGTTTCTGAGGATGTCACCCGAGGAGCGCTTGCAGGCCAATGACAACGCGTTGCGAGCAATTCTGGAGCTCACAGGCAGCGGAAAGCCAATGAGCGTAGATCTGAGCGCAATTCTTGAGGGACTCTTAAAAGCAGGCGTCGATTTTATTTTCGAGTTCTGGATCTTAAGATGTTGATCCAACTTAAGACAACTTCCACGGATCCCAAAGACAGACAGCGCCTGCCTGTGCTTGAAGAGACACTGCGGCAATTGGAGGAGGAATACGGTAGCGGGCGGGATAAATAAACGAAAAATGGTGGCAATCAGTAATGCCGCTGAACAATTAATGATTTATAACAAGGAAGCTAACCCATGCGCATCGATCTTCATATTCATACGGCTCCCCTTTCTACCTGCAGCTACATTGATCCCCATGAGTTGGTGCAGGAAGCCCGGCGTTTGAAGCTG
>Ga0307426_1000520_pt1 | contig 26688 bp, 23 predicted proteins | sample SalMarWE160340MG_FD_202165 | JGI IMG/M metagenome (GOLD analysis project Ga0307426, IMG submission 202165) | Salt marsh sediment microbial communities from the Plum Island Ecosystem LTER, Massachusetts, United States - WE1603-40 | ecosystem: Environmental > Aquatic > Marine > Intertidal zone >...
CAAATTATAGGGGGCAAAATGATAGAAGGAACCGTGCGAAAGATCACCGGACCGGCGGTTATCGCCAGGGATATGCTGGGCGCGCGGATGTACGACATTGTAAAGGTGGGTGACGAGAAGTTGATCGGTGAAATCATCCGGCTGGACGGTGATACGGCATTTGTTCAGGTATACGAAGACACTTCCGGGCTGACGGTCGGACAACCGGTTGTCTCAACCGGCATGCCGCTTGCCGTCGAGCTGGGCCCGGGGTTGCTGAACTCGGTTTACGACGGAATCCAACGGCCGCTTGATAAAATCAGGGAGAAAACCGGCGACTTCATCTCCCGCGGCGTGGAAGTTGCGGCCTTGGACCGCAGCAAGAAATGGGACTGGGTCCCCCGGGTTAAACCCGGTGACTCGGTCACCGGCGGAATGACCCTCGGTACCGTTGAGGAGTTTGCGTTCAGCCACAAAATCATGGTGCCGCCCGAGGTGGCCGGCATTGTCAGGAAGGTGCAACCGGCCGGCGGTTACACCGTTCAGGCGCCGGTAGTGGAGCTCGAGGATCGCCGCGAACTGGCAATGTCACACCTGTGGCCGGTCCGGCGCGCCCGTCCCGCGCGGGAAAAGCTTGATCCGACGGAGCCCTTCCTCACAGGCATGCGGATTCTGGACGTACTGTTTCCCGTCGCCATGGGCGGGACCGCTGCGATTCCCGGACCTTTCGGCTCCGGCAAGACGGTAACCCAGCAGTCCCTGGCAAAGTGGTCGAATGCCGATATCGTGATTTACGTGGGCTGCGGCGAACGCGGCAACGAAATGACCGATGTTCTTACGGAGTTTCCCGGTCTGGAAGATCCCGGCAGCGGCCATCCATTGATGCACCGCACCGTTCTGATCGCCAACACTTCAAACATGCCGGTGGCGGCGCGTGAAGCCAGCATCTATGTGGGTGTCACCCTGGCCGAGTATTTCCGGGACCAGGGATATGCGGTCGCCCTGATGGCCGATTCCACCAGCCGCTGGGCCGAAGCGCTGCGGGAAATCTCTTCGCGGCTCGAAGAAATGCCGGCCGAGGAAGGCTACCCCCCATACCTGTCTGCCCGGCTGGCCGCTTTCTACGAGCGGGCCGGACTTGTCACCACCCTGGGTGGAGAACGCGGCGCCGTCACCGTGGTGGGCGCCGTATCGCCCGCGGGCGGCGACATGTCCGAGCCGGTCACGCAATCCACCCTCCGAATTGCAGGCGCCTTCTGGCAATTGGATGCTTCCCTGGCATACCGTCGCCACTTTCCTGCCATCAACTGGAACGGCTCGTACTCGCTGTATATCGATCTGCTGGAACACTGGTATCATGAAAACCTGGATTCGAATTATCCCGCGCTGCGGGACACCGTCGGCCGGCTGCTGCAGCAGGAAGCGTCTCTGCAGGAAATGGTGCAGCTGGTAGGGCCGGATGCCTTGCAGGACCATGAGCGGCTGGTCATCGAGGTCGGCCGCATCCTGCGCGAAGATTTCCTCCAGCAGAACGGCTTCCATGAGATCGATGCTTACTGTTCCATGAGAAAGGCCCAGGGGATCATGCAGATGGTGACCGCTTTCCAACGGCAAGCCGATGCGGGCCTCAAAGCGGGGATCCTGATTGACGACATCATTCAGAATCCGGTGCTGGAGAAGATTGCCCGCGCGCGCTATGTTGCGGAGGAGGGTTTCGAGAACTACTTAAAAGAGGTACTGGCCGAGATTGCCGAAGCATTCCGGCAGACAGCTTGAGGAGGACAGCGCCGTGGATCTGTTGAAAAGGGAGTATCATGCGCTCAGCTACATATCGGGCCCACTGCTTTTCATAGAGAATGCCGCGGACCTGGCATACAATGCCATTGTCGACATCAAGGACGGCGCCGGTCGGATGCGCGGCGGGCAGGTCATCGAGGTGTCGGAAGAATTTGCGGTGATTCAGGTTTTCGAGGAAACCTCCGGGCTGGATTTGTCGCATACCTCGGTGAGCCTTTCAGAGCAGGTGGCTCACCTGGGGGTATCCCGGGATATGCTGGGCCGTCGTTTCGATGGTGTGGGAAAGCCGATCGACGGGCTGCCCGCGGTTACGGCCGAGAAGCGCCTTACGATTGCGGGGATGCCGATCAACCCGGTGGCACGCCGCAAGCCCGAGGCCTTCATTCAGACCGGCATTTCAACCATCGACATCATGAACACCCTGGTTCGAGGACAGAAGCTGCCCATTTTTTCAGGCCCCGGCCTGCCGGCCAACGAGCTTGCGGCCCAAATCGCCCGGCAGGCCCATGTGCCGGGGGAAAACCTGCCATTTGCCGTGGTCTTCGCCGCCATGGGGGTGACCCAAAGAGAGGTGAGCTATTTTACAGGGGAGTTCGAAAAAACCGGCGCCCTTTCGCGTTCGGTCCTTTTCCTCAATAAAGCGGACGACCCCACCGTCGAACGCATTCTAACACCCCGCATGGCGCTGACGGTGGCCGAACATCTGGCCTACGAACACGGTTACCACGTGCTGGTCATCCTGACGGACATGACCAACTACTGCCAAGCATTGCGCGAGGTAGGGGCTTCCCGAGGTGAAATTCCGGGCCGCCGCGGCTATCCGGGTTATATGTACACCGACCTTTCCACCATCTATGAACGGGCCGGCGTGATTGCAGACAGCCCGGGCTCCGTGACCCAGATTCCGATCCTGTCGATGCCGGGCGGCGACCGCACCCATCCGATTCCCGATCTGACAGGCTACATTACCGAAGGCCAGATCCAGCTCTCAAACGAGCTGCACCGCAAAGGCATCTTCCCTCCCATCGATCCGTTGCCCTCGCTTTCAAGGTTGGCGAACAGCGCGATCGGAAAAGGAAAGACGCGTGAAGACCACAAGCAGGTTTCCGATCAGCTGTTTGCAGCATATGCAAATGGCGTGGACATCCGCAAGCTGGTGGCAATTATCGGCGAGGAGTCACTGACCGACAACGATCGGCACTACCTGGAATTTGCGGAAGCTTTCGAAAAGGACTTCATCCACCAGGGTCGTCAAAACCGTGATCTGAACGAATCGCTGGAGCTTGCCTGGGCATTGCTCTCTATTCTGCCCGAGGCGGAGTTGAAGCGGATTTCATCGGACCACATCGGCAAATACTATGGCGCCAAGCTCAAATCATTCTGGAAGGCGTCAGAGGAAGTCTAAAAGGTAGGACTATGAACGAAACCAGTCCCACTCGGATGAACCTGCTTGCCCGCCGCAGCCAGTACGCACTGGCCGCAAGGGGTGTGAATTTGCTGCAAAAGAAGCGGGACGCGCTCGTGCGGGAATTCTTCACGCAGGTGCACGAGACCCTTGAAGCCCGTCGGCAGTTGAATGAAGCCGGCCGGGAGGCGCACATGGCTTTGATCCTGGCAAAATCCTTCGACGGTCCGGAGGCCGTGGAGGTCTTCTCCCTGGGCGCACCGGCCGTCTGCAATGTTCGCGTCGAGGTGGAGAACATCTGGGGCACCCGGGTGCCGGCGCTGGCGGCGGACTGGCCTCAGGGTACCGTCGTCAGTCCCATTTCCGTGGGGGGGCAGACGCTGGTCGCGCAGGCTGCCTTCCGGAGGTTTTGCAGGGCGTTGGTCCGGGTGGCGAACACCGAATCACGGCTGCGCCGCATCGGAGAGGAAATCAAAAAGACCGCCCGCCGGGTGAACGCCCTCGAGCTGGCGGTGATCCCCGGCCTGGGTTCGCAGATACGTTACATCCGACAGGTGCTCGATCAACAGGAGCAGGAGGACATCTTCCGGCTCAAACGCGTCAAGCGCAAGATCGAAGCCCAAAGCGCACGGAGATGATGAAAGGGGCGGTTTTATATATGTATTTTTCTAAAACAATGCAGCAAACTCCTTTAGATCGTGCAGGATATCGCAGGCGGCGGCGGAAAAGCAACGGCCAGAATATCATCTCTGCCGATTACCCCCAGAATTCGTTCCGGCCGGTCCCGGTGAATCACCGGCAGTAAAACCAATCGGTTTTCCTCCATTTTTTCAAGGGCGACATGCAGCGTCTCTTCCGGATGGGCAACGACAAGATTTGCGGAAGCAATATCGCCGACCTTCAGGCGGTATCTTCGGTCCGCCTGTGTCTTAACGTAATCACGCAGGGTAACCCACCCCATCAGCTTACCTTGCTTTTCCACCGGATAACCCGGAAGGTCGCAGCGTCCGGCCAGCGCTTCAAGTGAGGCCAGCGGCGCATCAAAATCCGCCGGGATGACATTGCGGTTCATGACCTGTTCCACTGTGATGAAGTCCAGGTTAAACGATTTGCCCATCCTCAAATCGATGCCCCTTTTTTGGAGTTTGAGCGTATAGATGGAAGCACCCCGCAGAAAAAGCCATGCCACCAGAAAGCTGCTCACCGAGGCGGCCATGATGGGGGGCAGCAGGCCGAAATCTCCCGTCATCTCCGGAATCATGATCATGATATTCAGCGGCGCCTGGGTTGTTCCGGCAAAAAGCGCCGCCATGCCCGCCAGGGCGTATTTAACCGGCTGCGGAACAAGCGCCGGGAAAAGCCATTGAAAAACCATGCCGGCGGACGCCCCCAGCATACCGCCGACATAAAGTGTCGGCGCGAATATTCCGCCGCTGCCGCCCGAACCGATGGTAGCCGCCGTGGCGATCATCTTAACCGCCCCCAGCACGATAAGCAGGCCGAGGCCGATTTTTCCCGCCAGGGCCAAATTCAGCCCGTCATAGCCGACCCCTTCAATACCGTATCCAGGAAGCAGCACGATCAAAAGGCCGGTGATGAGCCCGCCCAGGGCCGGTTTCAGACTGGAACGCAGCTTCAGTCTGGAAAAGCATCTATCCACCGCGTAAAAAAATCTCACCCACAGCACGGAAACGATACCGAAGAGCACGCCGAGAAAGAGGTAGAATATCAGATCCATGGGCACCCAAGTCGATAAGCCGATTGCCTGAAAATTGGAGCTTTTTCCCAGAAACAAGGCGGCAACGGCGGCCCCGATCACCGAAGACAGCATCACCGGAACGGCCCGGATCAGGTCGATGCCCCGCAGCAGAATCTCGATTCCAAACAGCGCTCCTCCCAACGGAGCGTTGTAAGTTCCGGCGATTCCGGCAGCCAGCCCACAGACCACCAGGAGTCTAACATCATGGGGCTGCAGCTTTAAATAGCCGCCGAGAAACGAACCGATGGTCGCACCGATCTGGGCAATCGGACCTTCGCGGCCGGCACTTCCGCCGGAGCCGATCGTCACCGCTGAGGCCAGTATTTTCAGGACGGCCGTTCGCTTCCTGAGACGCCCTTTGCGCAGGGCAACCGCTTCCATGACCTCCGGAATCCCGGCGCCGGCGGTCTCGGGTGCGATCCGCATGGTAACGGGGCCGATGATGAGTCCGCCCAGCACGGGGAATAGGAGTAAAACCGGATTATAACCGCCCAAATTGAATGAAATCTGAGGAAGCGCTAGACCGAAAAACAATCGGTGAATTTCCGCCACGATGATACGAAAAACGACGGCACCCAACCCGCCTGCCAAACCCACCAGACTGCTGAGTGCGTATAGCGACAGCCATTTCTCGGTCGGCGCCGACAGCGCGGTATTCCGCAATTTCATCAGCCCCAGCCTTTCCCCACCTAAAATTCCACCGTTCTAATTGGGGCAAAGCCCCTAACCCGGACAAGCCGGAACCAAAAAAGAAATTAATCACGAAAGCACGAAAGGACCCCGGTTAAACAGAGAAGAAAGGTTTAACGGGGCAAGCGAAAACACGAAAAAGGACAAGTTAAATTTCGTGCTTTCAAGATTTCGTGTTTTCGTGATGAAAATATTTTTTCATAATATGCAAAGAAATTATTTTTAAGACTCCAATTTGTAAATTTTTCGTTTTTAGACCGAGGTTAATGGTAAGTGGGAGTGGCTTCAAGCCACGATTATCGATATATGCCAGACCACGTTCATCGCGGTTGAAATCCGCTCCCACAATCAAAATTGCCTAAGGCCGAAATCCGCGAGCGCATTGCGCGTCGATTCAAAATCGGTGTGGTGGATGCCCTTAATACCCATTGCGCCGGCGACCTGGACGAACATCAGCCGGTCATCGATGTAGACCACATTCTCAGCCGGCACCTGGGCGCAATCCAGATTTAAGCAAGCATACTGCGGATTAATTCAAATAACGGTGACGGCAGCAGGCCGAACCCGACAAGCATCACAGTCAATCCGGCCAGCGTCAGGCCGCCGGCCAGCGGCAGCGTCACCGTCGGGATGGATGATTGGGGCTGGCGGTCAAACACGGCAATCACGACGCGCAGGTAATAAAACAGTCCGATGCCGCTGGTCAGCACCAGCACAACGACCAGCAGCCAGAGAGAGGCGCTCACGCCGGCCGCCACCAGGTAAAACTTGCCGATAAAGCCGACGGTCAGCGGGATGCCCGCCAGGGACAGCAGCATGGCCGTGAATGTCCCCCCGAGCCAGGGCCGGCGCCAGAATAATCCGCGGTAATCGTCAATTTGTTCGGCTTCCCGCCGTGGGCCGGACAGCACGGTGATGACACCGAAAGCGCCCAGCGTCATCACGAAGTAGGCAATCAAATAAAAGGTGACCGCCGCCGGTCCCATGGACCCCCCCACCAAAAAGGCGACCAGCAGATAGCCCAGGTGCGCAATGGACGAATAGGCCAGGAGGCGCTTGACGTTGTTTTGCAGCAGCGCCAGGATGTTGCCGAATATCATCGAGGCGACGGCGATGACGGTAAATACCGCAAATAATGACCCGATAGCGGCAATATCGACCGGGCCGAAAAAGCGGACAATTAAGCCGACCAGACTGCCTTTGGAAACGGTGGCGACAAATGCGGTAACCGGGGCCGGGCCTCCCTGGTAGACATCGGGCGTCCAGAGGTGAAACGGCACCACCGCCAGCTTGAATCCGATCCCGACGAGCAGCATGATCAAACCGGTCATGACGAGCAGGCTGCGGCCCTCGGCCGGTGGGCGCTGGATAAGGGTCGCCGTGCGGGTCAGCTCCATGGTACCCAGAGCGGCATAAATCAACGCCATGCCGAAAACCAGAAAAGCGGCCGAGGTGGCGGCCAATACCAGGTACTTTAGCGCCGCTTCGAGACCGATGGCCTTCAGGCGCGGATAGGCGATGAGCGCATAAAGTGAGATGCTCAGAATTTCCAGCCCCAGGAAAAAGGAGGCGAAATGACTGCTGGCCACGATCACGGCCGATCCCAGGACAGCCAAAAGCATCAAGATATAATACTCTTCGCAATGGCCCTCATAGGATAGCAGGTATCCATAGGACAGCAGAACTGCGGCAAAACCGGCCGCGACGAGCAGCCCGATGTAAAAGCGCGCAAAGCCGTCCACAATCAGAAGCGTGGCGACCTGGCCGGTTTCCGGAGATGACGTCAACGGCAGGGAGATGAACGCTCCCGCCAGGCCGATGCCGGTCAGCACCGCCGTGACCGAATGGCTGCGATAGACGGCAATCACCAGCATCACTGCTATCGGGGTTGCCGCCAGAATCATCAGGGGCATCAGAGAAATCAGGTCGGCCAAGCTCATGGAGTGCCTCCATTATGATCGTTGAGCTCGTTTTGATCGTTTTGATCGTTGGATTGTTGGAACGGTCTGGAACCTTCAAAATGGCGACTAAGTTCTGCCCAACCGGTTAAATCATCTTGTGTATTGCGAATTGATGCCGTCCGGGCGACGGTGCGCTGCGCTATGGCTACGGGTTGCTGCAGGTGTTCAATCACGGGTCGGGTTATGTTGAGCACCGGCTGCGGGTAAAGTCCCAACCAGAGGATGACCGCGATCATGGCTCCCATCACGGCGGCTTCCCGACCCGAAAGATCGGGAAGTTTCCAGCCCGCTTTATCCGGACCATGGAAGGCGGCTTGAATCATCCATAGCGCATAGATGGTGGCACTGATCAATCCCAGGGTTGCCAGGACCGCCGCGGCGACGCTGACGCGATAGGTACCGAAAAGGATGAGGATTTCGCTCACAAAATTACCCAAACCGGGCAGCCCCAGCGACGCCAGTGCAAAAATCATGGCCACCCCGGCCAGCCGCGGCACGGCAGCCCACAGCCCCCCCATGCGGCGCATATCGCGGGTGTGTATGCGCTCCTGGATGGATCCCGCCAGAATAAAGAGCGCGCCGGTGCTGATACCGTGACAGAGGATTTGCAGCACCACACCCTGCAGCGCCATCTCGTTCCAAACGAAAACACCGAGCAGCACAAATCCCATGTGACTGACGCTCGTATAGGCCACCAGCCGCTTGAGATCGGTTTGAGAAAAAGCCAGCAGCGCGCCGTAGAGAATCCCGAGGATCGCCAGCACCATCGCCACCGGTGCAAACGCAAAGGCCGCCTGGGGAAACAGGGGCACAACAAAGCGCAGCAACCCGTAAGCGCCGGTTTTCAGCAGCAACCCGGCGAGGATCACGCTTCCCGGGGTAGGCGCCTCGGTGTGGGCATCGGGCAGCCAGGTATGCACCGGCACGGCCGGCAGCTTGACCAGAAAGGCGACCAGAAAGCCCAGCATCAGCCACATCGCGGTAGTTTCCGACATGGCGGTCCCCAGCAGCTGGCGGTAGTCGAAGGTGTAAACCCCGGTATTTTGCCCGTGCACAAAATACAGCCCGATGATGGCCAACAGCATCAGCAGGCCGCTGACCTGGGTAAACAGGAAAAATTTGACGGCGGCATAAATCCGGTTCTCATGACCCCAGACGGCAATGATAAAGTACATGGGCACCAGCATCATTTCCCAGAAAAAATAAAATAAAAACAGGTCCAGGGCCAGAAACACACCCGTGATACCGGCCAAAACCCACATCAGGTTGAAGTAAAAAAATCCGACCTGTTCGCCTATTTCCCTCCAGGCAGATCCCACCGCGGTGATTCCCAAAAAAGCCGTCAGCAATACCAGCACCAGGCTCAAGCCGTCGACGGCCAGATGAAAACTGATGCCCAGTTGTGGAATCCAGGTCAGATTTATCTCGGCCAGCCACGGACCGTCGGGTGTGATCGTCAGCCGATCGGCATAGCGCGTCAGCAACGCCAGGGCCAGTATCAGGTTGACCGCCAGGGCGACCAGCGATATCCAGCGCGACCAGCCGGGATGCCGGCGGCCCATAAGCCAGGCCAGCAGCCCCGCGGCTGTCGGAACTATAATAAGCCATACCAGTATCATAAAAACACCACCATTCCGATGAAGACCGCTGCGCCGATCGCCATGCCGGCGGCATACCAGCGGATATACCCGCTCTGGGAAAAGCTCAAGGCGCGGTAGCCCATCCGATTGCACCAGGCGGTCCCGTCGAAGAAAAGATCCACGACATCATCCTTGTCGATGCGGGCCAGCCAGACATAAGGCCGGACCAGAAGCCGGTCGTACAGCCAGTCAAAGCTCCAGCCGGCAAACCAGAAACGATGCAGCATCCCGCCGACTGAAGAATTGGCAAGATTTTCGGTCAGCCGGCGATAGCGCATTGTAAACAGATAGATGATAAAGATGCCCAACACAGAAACGACGCCGGATATAACGCCAAAGAGACCCTCGTAACCGGCTTTGGCCGGCAGAATAGAAGCCGCGGGCAGTGCGCTGTGCAAAAAATCCGAGAAAAGCGGCAGGTTGCCCAGAATATCGGGCAAATTGATAAAGCCGGCCGCCAGCGAAAGCACCGCCAGCACGACCAGCGGCAGATTTATCCGAATCCCCGGCCGGTGGTCCGCCTGGGCGTTGGGCGGACCGAAAAAGGTGATAAACACCATGCGAAACGTGTACATGGAAGTCAGAAGGGCCCCGACCAACCCGGCGCCCCACAACCATACGCTGCCTTGGGCGGAGGCGTAGGACTGCCAGATAATCAGATCTTTGCTGTAAAAGCCGGAGGTTATCAGCGGCACCGCGGACAGGGCCCCGGCGCCCGCCAGAAAAGTCCAGAAGGTGATCGGCAGCTGCCGGCGCAAACCGCCCATCTTGAACATGTTGTGTTCATGGTCGAGAACGATGATGATCGAGCCGGCCCCCAGGAACAGAAGCGCCTTGAAAAAGGCATGGATCATGAAATGAAAGATGCCGGCCGTCCAGGCCCCGACTCCCAGGGCCAGAAACATGTAGCCGATCTGGCTGATGGTGGAATAGGCCAGGACCCGTTTTATATCCCACTGGGTAAGGCCGCTGAATCCGGCCAGCAGCAGGGTGGCCGCGCCCACAATCGCCACGATCGTCATTACAGCCGGTGCCAGGGTAAACAGCACGTGGGTGCGGGCGATCAGATACACGCCGGCGGTGACCATGGTGGCCGCATGGATAAGGGCACTTACCGGGGTGGGACCCGCCATGGCATCGGGCAGCCAGGTCTGCAGCGGCAGTTGGGCGGATTTGCCGACCGCCCCTCCCAGCAGAAGCAGCGCGGCCGCCACCGGCAGGGTCGAACCCGCCGGCCAGGCATGAGCGGCCCGTGTCATGAGGTCCTGGATTTGGAGGGTATCCAGCCGGGTGAAAAGCAAATACAGGCCGACGGCCATGGCCGCATCCCCCACGCGGGTGACAACGAAGGCCTTGCGGGCCGCATACCCGTTGGCAGGCTCCGTATACCAGAAACCGATAAGCAGATAGCTGCACAGGCCCACGCCTTCCCAGCCCAGATACAGCAGCAGCAGGTTGTCGGCCAGCACCAGCGTCAGCATCGAACCGACAAACAGGTTCATATAGGCAAAAAAGCGGCTGTAGCCCTCATCATCGATCATAAATTCGGTGGAATACAAATGGATCAGAAAACCGACGAAGGTGATCACAAAGATCATCACCAGGGAAAGGGCATCCAGATAGAAAGCGATGGCCGGCGAAAAGGAGCCGACGCTCAGCCAGATCCAAATCGTTTGCGAGTACACATGGTGGGGCGGCGGTGCGCCCAGAAATTCGAATGCCACCAACACCATCACGACCGCCGACAACCCCACCGACCCGGCCCCGACAACTGCCGCCGCCGGACGCGAAAGCCGTCCGCCGGCCAGGGCCAGCACAACGAATCCGGCAAAAGGCAGCGCCGGAATTAACCAGAGCAATTCAAGCATATCACCCCCGCATTACACTGGCCGCGTCGGCGTCCAGGGTCCGCATGCTGTGATAAAGCTGGAGCACCAGCGCCAGGCCGACGGAAACTTCGGCTGCGGCCATGCACAAAATGAAGATAAACATCACCTGCCCGTCCGCCGCTTCCCAGCGCGAGCCGGCGACGATGAATGCCAACCCGGCGGCATTTAACATGATTTCGATGCAAAACATGATAAAGATAATGTTGCGGCGCACAAGAACCCCGCTGAGCCCCAGCATGAAAAGGATTCCCGCCAGAATCAGTCCATGGGATACCGGTACCGAAGCCATGGTCATTCTCCTTTTCGGTGAGATTGGAGTGGCGGGCGCAATCCGAGATGATACGCACCCACCAGACCGGCCAGCAACAACATGGAGGCCAGTTCCACACCCAGCAGATAGGGGCCGAAAAGCGTCAGACCCAGCAGTTTGGTTCCCACCAGCATCCCGCCGGCTGAAAGGTGGACCCGTGCGAGCATATAGATCAGCTCAGCCAGCAAAACGCCGGCCAGCAGGGACGGGCCGAGCCACATCTTCGGGCGCAGCCAGCTTCTCTCCTGCTCGAGGGTGGCGGGACCCAGGTTGAGCATCATGACGACGAACACAAAGAGCACCATGATGGCGCCGGCATAAATGATGATTTCCAGGGCGGCTGCAAACGGTGCGCCCAGCGTATAAAAAATCACCGCCACGGCCAACAAGGAAATGATCAGATAAATCAAGGCGTGAACCGCATTCAACCGGGTGATCACCATCAGGGTGGAAACCACGGCGATACCCGCCGATACGTAAAATACCACATTCATTGAAAACTCCTTTTTCAATTGACGATTGACGATTGACGAACGACGAATGTTGGTTTCGCTCGCGCAGCGCACACGTCGCGCAAGCGCCTGACGCTGCGGGGGCGCTTGCGCCGCGTGTCGCTCTTTCCGATTGAAAAGTAATGAGTGCTGAGGACTGAGGACTGAGCGTCGCGTTTTGGCCTGAATTCTTTTTAACTCAGTCCTCAGTCCTCATGACTCAGTCCTGATCGTTTTTTTCTTCGACATTCGTCAATCGACATTCGTCATTCCTACTAGGGCAGCAAACTGTGCACATCCACCGGCGGCTTTTCGTTTTGCGCCTCGCCTTTGTCTTTGCCGCCGATGGCCAATCCGGCCACCCGGTAAAAGTTGTAACCGTGGTGTTTGCCGGGACCGCTGATCAACAGGTCTTCTTTTTCGTAGACCATGTTCTGGCGGTTGTATTCGGCATATTCAAAATCCGGCGTCAGTTGAATCGCATCCGTCGGGCAGGCCTCCTCGCAGAAACCGCACAGAATGCAGCGCGAAAAATTAATGCGAAAGAATTCGGGATAGCGCCGGCCGTGCTCATCTTCGGTGGCCTGCAGCGCAATGCAGTCCACCGGGCAGGCCACGGCGCAAAGATAACAGGCCACGCAGCGCTCCTCGCCGTCCGGGTCGCGCGAGAGAATGATCCGCCCCCTGAACCTGGGCGGCAGTGGGATGCTTTCTTCAGGATACTGAACCGTCACCGGCCGCTGGAAGGTGTGCCGCAAAATCATCCAAATTGTTTTAAGATTGCTCAGCATAGGTTCACTTCCTTCTCATCCCTCGAACACCAGCACAAGCGCGCCGGTGACGAGCAAATTCAGCAGCGTCAGCGGCAGCAGCACTTTCCAGCCGAATGCCATCAGCTGATCGTAGCGCGGCCGCGGCAGCGCGGCCCGAAACAGGATAAAAATACAGATGAATACAAAGGTCTTGATTAAAAACCAGGCGATCGGCGGCAGCACGGGACCGAGCCAGCCGCCGAAGAAAAGCGTCGTAATCATGGCCGAAATCAGAGTGATGCCGAGATATTCACCGACAAAAAACATGCCGAACTTCATCCCCGAATATTCGGAATGATAACCGGCCACCAATTCACTCTCGGCCTCCGGCAGGTCAAAAGGCAGCCGGTGACTTTCGGCCAGGCCGGCAATCATGAAAATCAGAAACCCCAAAAACTGCGGGATGCAAAACCACATCCGCGACTGGGCCACGACGATATCACGCAGATCGAAGGATCCGGCCATCATCACCACCCCCATCAATGACAGACCCATGAATACTTCGTAGCTCAGCAGCTGGGCCGCGGCCCGGATGCCTCCCAGCAGCGGGTATTTGCTCTGAGAGGACCATCCGCCCAGGACCACACTGTAAACGCTCAGCGACGACATCGCCAGGAAAAAGAGCAGACCGATGTTAAGATCCGCCACCTGGATAACCGGGGTGTAGGGAATGACGGCAAACACCATCAACATAGTCATCACCACCACGGCCGGAGCCAGCACAAACACGGGTTTATCGGCAAAGGGCGGAATCCAATCTTCTTTAAAGAAGATCTTGATTCCGTCGGCCACCACCTGCAGCAGACCGAACGGACCGGCACGGTTGGGTCCGTACCGATCCTGCCACAGCCCCAGCAGCCGTCGTTCCAGCCATATCAAACCGGCGCTGACGGTCAACGCCGCGATCAGCACGCAGATGATAGTAACCAGCGACCACAGAATCTCAATCATGATGGTCCCCCCTGAAAATCCTGCCGCAAGCCGGCAGGTTGAGCCCCGGCCATCCGGGCAAACCGACCGGCATCCCGGCGACCCGGCGGGGCAAAGACGGCATCAGCCGGACCGGCAGCCGATGGCGCCGGGAATTCCATCTGACTTCGACCTCCTCGCCGGCGGCGGTCCCAAGTTCGGCGGCATCATCCGCATTCAGGGCCACATAAGGCCGCGGGGACCGTTCGGCCACGCCTGGTGAGGCCATGCTCAGCTCCTCGGAGCCGAAGATGTGATGCACGGCCACCAGGATCCACTCGCCATCGGCCGGCTTGGCGGATGAAATCTCTTTGAAATATGATATTGCCGCGTCCGGCGCAGGCTCGATCAGGCGCCGGCCCGGATCGCCGCCCCGCAGCGGACCGCCGATTTCACGCTGAAACTTGTTGAGGGCCTGCACCGAATTCCAGCCCGGCGCCCAGAAGCGCTGGATAAGGTCCGCCGGCGGCTGTCCGTCATAGCCTTCCATCGAGAACGCCAGAGGCGAATCGGCGTCTACGGGCGGTTTCGGCTCGTGCACGCTGATATCGGCAAGCATGGCGGTACGCCCGCTGTAACGATGCGGCTGGCGGGGGATCTTCGAGCCCACTTGCCGAAACTCGGCCGTCGGGGCGGCAAGCAGAATGGGATCAAAGACCGGCAGGGCTTCAACCAATGCCGCGACCATATCATCAAGCTGCTGCCAACCCGCGGCGGCAGTATTTCCGGCGGCCGCCCTCATTTTCTGCACCCAGCGCCAGCTCTCACGAACTTCCCCGGCCGGTGCAAAAACCCGGTAGAAACGCTGGGCGCGGCCCTCGTTGTTCACCACCGTGCCGGAGGCTTCGGCGAAGGTGGCGGCCGGAAGTATCAGCTCGGCCCTATCACCGGTGGCGGTAGTCAAATGATCGATGACGATAACATGTTTGGCGGCCTCAAACAGGGCATTGACGGCAGCGGCATCCGCCCGCCGGTATAAATCGTTTTCCAATATGATGACGGTGTCCGCCCGCCCGCTCTGCACGGTATCCACGACCGTCTTTAGACTTTGGGCCTCCATCAGCGCCGTTCCCATGCTGTTGCACTCCGGCAGTGCGAAGCATATCTGCGCCGGGATACCCTGCGCACACAACGCCCAGGCGACATTGGCGGCTGCCTGCAGCAGGGCCTCGCTGCCGCAGCCGGTGCCCGTGACAACCAGCGGCCGTTCAGCGCCCGCCAGCATCCGGGCAATTTCATCGGCCAGCGATCCGATCTCGGCCGGCAGGTTCGTCACCGCCGGAGCCTCGGGATTTACCGCCGCGGCGACTGCAAATCCCAGGCGCATCAGGTCCTCGGGCGCTGCCCGCCAGGTCTTTAAGGCCGCATCGTCAAGTCGGGTACTGTGAGGGGTGGCGATAAAAAGCATCTCCCTTTCGTTCTGGACCACCTCGCGAATGCCGGCGTCATTCCAGCGGGGCAATTTCACCCGTTCGGCGACCTTGGCCGCTTTGCGATGTATCAGTTGGCGTAAAGTCAACGCCAGCAACGGTGCGGTGTTGGCAACATCTTCACCCAGCACCAAAACCGCGTCGGCCCGACTGACATCGTTCAAGGACGGCGAGCGCGCCGGGCCTCGCTGCAATATTCGCAGGGCCGCGGTCACCAGTCGGTCGTCGCCGGCCGACATGCCCGCACAGAACCGCTCGGGTCCGACCAGTGTCCGCAGTGCAAAATTGGCCTCCAGCGAAGCCCGCGGGGAACCGATGCCGACAACCCGGCTGCTGTCGGCCAGCCAGGAGGCCACCTGCGGCCGCAGCATCTCCCAGGAAGCCGGCTGCAGGGTAGAGGCTTTGCGGAGCAAAGGCTCGCGGATGCGCCGCTCGCAGTTAACGAATTCGTAACCATACCGGCCGCGGTCGCACAAAAAATAGCCATTGATCTCATGGTGGTAGCGATTGCGAATCCGGCGCAGCCTGCCGTAGCGTTCGCCCGGTAGGGTGTTGCAGCCCAGACTGCAGTGCATGCAGACCGACGGTGCGGTTTGCAGATCCCATTTGCGGGTGAAATGCTTTTTCTCGGTTTTGTCGGTAAACACGCCGGTAGGGCATATTTCGACCAGATTGCCGCTGAATTCGTTTTCCAGTATGCCGGGCTCCTGACGACCGAAATACACATGATCATGGCAGCCAAAGACATTTAAATCGCGGCCGCCCGCATAGTTATGATAAAATCGCACACAGCGGTAGCACTGGATGCAGCGGTTCATTTCGTGATTGATGAAGGGGCCCAGGTCCTGATTGCGGTGGGTCCGCTTTTCGAAGCGGTATTCCCGATAGTTATGTCCGGTCATCACGGTCATGTCCTGAAGATGGCATTCCCCGCCTTCATCACAGACCGGGCAATCATGGGGATGATTGACCATCAGCCATTCGATGACAGCGGCGCGGAATTCTTTGGCCTCCGGGTCGTCGATGGAAATGCGCGTTCCGTCGTCAGCCGGGGTCATGCAGGCCATCACGATTTCACCGCGCTCATCCTTTTCATCCTTAAAACGCTTGACCGCGCATTGCCGGCAGGCGCCCACGGAGTTCAAGGCCGGGTGCCAGCAAAAATACGGCACGTCGAAGCCCAGGCCCAGACAGGCCTGGAGCAGATTCTGTCCCTCTTCGATTTCATACGGCCGGCCCTCTATGTAAATGGTTGCCATCGATTATCTCCACGGGCAGCGTTTTTCGCGAATATGGCGATTGAAGTCTTCTTCGAAATACTTCAGGGCACTCTGCAGCGGCTCCATGGCGCCGGGTGCCAGGGCGCAAAAAGTATGTCCCGGTCCCAGCAGGCGGGTGTGCTTCTGCAGCCGCGCCAAATGCTCCGGCCGTCCCTGTCCGCTTTCAATCGCCGCCAGTATGCGGGCCGTCCAGGGCAGTCCTTCCCGGCAGGGCGTGCACCAGCCGCAGGACTCCCGGGCAAAAAATTGCATCAGGTTGCGCACCAGGCCGACCGGGCAGGTTTGGTCGTCCATCACCACGATGGTGCCGGTTCCCAGCCGGCTGCCGGCCTGCTTGGGACCATCGAAATCCATTTTGACATCCAGATGTTCTTCCACCAGAAAATCCGTTGACCCGCCGCCGGGAATCACCCCCCGCAATTTAAGCCCCTCGCGCATACCGCCGGCCTGCTCTTCCAGTATTTCCCGCAGGGTAGTTCCCATCGGCAGTTCCCAGGCACCCGGGCGCTTGACCTTGCCGCTTACCCCATATATCTTGGTGCCGCCGTCCGGGCTGTGACTCAGGCCTTTGAACCAGGCGGCGCCGTGATTGATAATGTGGGGCACGTTGGAGATGGTTTCTACATTATTGGGTGTGGTGGATTTGCCCCAGAGCCCGACGACCGGAGGAAACGGCGGTTTGGCACGGGGGGCGGCCCGCCGGCCCTCCAAGGAGTTCAGCAGGGCGGTTTCCTCGCCGCAGATATAGCGGCCGGCGCTTTCGTGCAGGTAAAGCTGCAGACTGAAATCCGATTCCAGAATGTTTTGGCCGAGGTAATGCCCGGCATAGGCCTCGGCAATGGCCGTTTTCAGCCGTTTGGCCGGCAGGGTGTATTCGCGGCGCAAAAAAATGTAGGCAATATCGGCCTGAATGGCATACCCGGCGACGATGATCCCCTCGATCAGTTGATGCGGGTTGCCTTCAAGCAGCATCCGGTCCTTAAAGGCGGCGGGCTCCATTTCATCGGCATTGACCACCAGGTACCTGGGCCGGATCGCATCGGCTCCCATGGGCACAAAGCTCCATTTCTGGCCGGTCGGGAAACCGGCGCCTCCCCGCCCCCGCAAATTAGATGCTTTGACAATGGCGGTTACCTCGGCTGGGGTCAGGCTGTGCAGCGCTTTGCGCACGGCCTGATAACCGCCGGCCTGTTCGTATTCCTTTAGGCTGAACGGAGGCTTGCCGGGTCGAATATTGGCGGTAAGCGGCTTTTCCAAATTATTCATATGATATGTTACTGGCTAAGTGTAGTTCGCCAGGATCTCGTCTATTTTAGCCGGGTCCAGATCTCCGTATAGTTCATCATCGATCATCATGGCCGGCGCCTGATCGCAGGCGCCCAGACATACAATCGGCAGCAGGGTGAAAACGCCGTCGGCGGTGGTCTCCCCAAGAACAATGCCCAGACGGTCCTGCAGGTGCTGGAGGATACGTTCGTAACCCATGATCCAGCAGCTCACGCTGTCGCACACCAGGATGACATGCTTGCCCACGGGCTTGCGAAAAATGAGGTTGTAAAATGTTGCGACCGCGTCCAATTCAGCAGGCGTCATTTCCAGAAATTCAGCGATCTCGATGAGGGCCTCGTCGGAAACCCAGCCGTGATGCCGCTGAACAATTTTCAACGCTTCCACGCAGACAGCGCGTTTTTGTTCGTAGCGGGGAAATTCAGCTTCGATCTCTTTTTTTTCTTCTGCAGTGAGCATTTTTCAACTCTTCAGCGATCACAATCGGCCATCACATAATCAATGTTGCCCAGAATCGCCAATAGATCGGGCACCATCAGGCCCCGGCAGATCAACGGGATCATCTGCAGGTGAGCAAAAGACGGCGTCCGGATTCGAACGCGGTAGGCATGAATGCCCCCGTCGCTGATCAGATAATAGCTGTTGTTGCCCTTGGTGGCCTCGACAATGACGCAGGCCTCCCCGGCCGGCATGACCGGTCCCCAGCTGACCCCCAGAAAATGATTGATAAGGGTTTCAATGTCGTGCAGGGTCCGCTCCCGCAGCGGGGGGGTGGTCAGGGGGTGATGGGCTTTGTATGGGCCAGCGGGCATGTTTTTTAAACACTGCTGGATGATACGCAGGCTCTGGCGCATTTCCTCGACGCGCACCAGGGCCCGGTCATAGCAATCACCGTGAACGGCCGTGGGAATGTCAAATTCGAACTGCTCATAGCCGCAATACGGCATTTTTTTGCGAAAATCCCACTCCAGACCGCATGCCCGCAAACCGGGTCCGGTCACTCCCCAGTCGGCGGCCTCATCCAGCGTGTAACTGCCGATACCCTGGGTGCGTTCCTTGAAGATGCGGTTTTGCATCACCATTTTGTCATACTCTTTTAAGCGGCGCGACATGTAGGGCAAAAAATCCTCCAGCATCTTATCCCAGCCGTTGGGCAGATCCTGGGCCACCCCGCCGATGCGAAACCAGCTTGGATGCATGCGGCCGCCGGTAACGGCGCTGACGATGTCAAAGGCCCGCTCGCGGTCGTTGAACATGAAAAATACCGGCGACAGCATGCCGACATCCTGGGCAAACGTGCCGTACCAAACCAGATGGCTGATGATGCGGAAAAGCTCGACCATCATGATCCGGATCACTTTAACCCGGTCGGGGACGTCAATTCCGGCCAGCTTTTCTGCGGCCAGAACATAGGGCAGATTGTTCATCACCCCGCCCAGATAGTCGATCCGGTCGGTATATGGAATAAACGTGTGCCAGGTCTGGCGTTCGCCCATTTTTTCGGCGCCCCGGTGGTGAAAACCGATTTCCGGCACCGCATCGACGATCTCCTCACCGTCAAGCTGTAAAACGATGCGGAATACCCCGTGGGTACCGGGGTGTTGCGGCCCCAGGTTGAGAAACATCAGATCCGTTTCCTCGCCCCGATCGTGCAGCCCCCATTCCTCCGGGCGAAACCGCATGGCCTCCTCCTCACGGATCTGTTTGTCCTCGGGCATGCTGAAAGGACCCATTTCCGTCGCCCGGGCCGGATGTTCCTTGCGCAGGGGATGGCCTTGCCAGGTGGGCGGCAGCAGGATACGCCGCAGATGCGGATGACCCTCGAAGGTGATGCCGAACATGTCCCAGACCTCGCGTTCATACCAGTTGGCCGAGGACCAGATGTCCGTGACCGTGGCCAGGCAGGGGTATTCATTTTCAAGCGGAACCTTGATCCGAACCATGCGGTTGCGGTCGAAAGAAAGCAGCTGGTAGACCAGGCTGAAGTCGCTTTTGGGCTGGTCTGGACGATGGACACGGGTTCGCTCGTCGACGGCGGTCAGGTCATAGAGCATCCGGAAGGGCTTGGAGGCGTCGTGCTTGAGATAATGCAGCACGGCATGGATTTGGTCCTGCGAAACCCAGACCGTCAGGATTTCGTCGCGGCAAGGCTGGGCCATGAGGATGCCGCTGTCAAACTTCTGCTGCAATTCCTGCAAAAGATCGGTCTCAAGGATGTTGGATGAATTGCTCATAGCGATTCCGGTTGCGCCCAAATGCTGCCGCGGTCAGACTTCGTCCGGGGAGCGCAGGGTTGTTGTCTTGCGCCTTTCGTCTCTTTTCAAATCCCGCATGGACGGCAGGGGTAATTTGCGGGTCTCTTGAGGTCCGACCACCCAGCTCAACGGACGCCGTTCCTGCCCGACTGCTTCCTGTAGCATATCCAGACCGTGCATGAAGGCCCCGGGACTCGGCGGGCACCCCGGAACGTAAACATCCACCCCCAAAATCTTGTCCACGCCCTGGACCACGCTGTAAATATCGTACATGCCGCCGGAGTTGGCACACGATCCCATGGAGATGACCCAGCGCGGTTCCATCATCTGTTCATACAGCCGCAGAATGATCGGTGCACACTTGATAAACGGGGTGCCGGCAATGATCATCAGGTCGGCTTCACGCGGCGTGCCACGGATGACTTCGGCACCGAACCGCGCGATGTCATAACGGCTGGTTAAACTCGTGGCCATCTCCACGTAGCAGCACGACAGGCCGAAATTAAACGGCCAGAGGGAATACTTGCGTCCCCAGGCTATAATATCCTGCAGGCCTGTGAATATCAGGCTGCGACTGACGGCCTCCTCGAGAGATTCAGCCCTGCGGCCCGGTAATAACCTGTGTTTGCGGCTCGACCACCACCCCATTTTCCAACCGGCTCCTTTCTAACGCTTCCCCTTGATATAGTTTTCCAGCTCTTCGATGATGAATTCTTTGTAGTCGATAATACTCTTGACGATATCGCCGATCGAAACAATGCCGACCACCTTGCCTTTTTCGACTACCGGTAAATGGCGGACATGCTTGTCGGTGAAAAGTTCCATGCACGCTTCAATGTCGTCATCCGGGTGGACGGTAACCGCCTCGGTGGTCATTATTTCTCTGACGGCGGTTTCCTTCGAAAACCTGCCCTTCAAAATGGTTTTGCGGGAATAATCGCGTTCTGAAATCAGACCAACCAGATCGTTTCCTTCGAAAACCAACATGGCGCCCACATTCTTATCGGCCATCCGATTAAGCGCTTCATAAACGGTGGCATCCGGAGAAATGGAGTAGACTTTCGATCCCTTGGCCCGTAAAATATCTTTGACGGTTCTCATAACTCAATGCCTTTCCTCAAGTCTTAACTTCCATCGGCAAAGGTTCGGGCTCAAACGAGCTGTCTTTCCCGGATTTTTTGCGCCTCTTTTTTGTGCTTAAAGGTCCCCCATTCAAGGGCGCCCACGCGCCAAAGATAGAAGAGTGCTGCCAGGAGAATGCCGATAAATACCGAAACCTCCACGTATCCGATCCAGCCCAGCTCCCGGACGCCCACCGACCAGACCAGGATGAATACGGACTCCAGGTCGAAGATAACGAAAAACATGGCCATCAGGTAAAACTTGGCGGCAAAGCGCACCCGGGCCGAGCCGGTTGAAATCAGGCCGCATTCATAAATTTCGTCCGACGCCCGGCTGCGATGGCGCTGGCCGAGAACAAAAGACACGGCCAGAATAAACATGACAAGCAACAGGGTTAAAATGAAAAAAACGACGAGCGGCCACATCACGGGATTGGAAATTTCCGACGTGTTCAATGCGCATTGCCTCCTGCCACAAATGAGAGTCTAGCAGTCTTTAGTAAAGAAAAATCAATATGCCGACAGCCGGTCAGCTGTTGCAGCCCATTAAAAAAAATCGGTTTACTATGCTAAAATGTCTGAAAATTAGCAATGGGGTATATCCTGTATTTAGCGAATGAAAACAAGGTATATACCGCAGCGTGTCTTCACCCGTGAAGTTTTCATCGGCAACCCGCTGAACTTCTGCTTGCACCGTCTGCAGGGCGTTGCCGCCTGAAACCATAAAAACCGGGATGAACTTATGCATACCGACGCTGACTGAGTAGCCTGCTGTTATCGATTTGATTATCCGAAATCTATGCGTTTTTTTGCCGAAACTTTCGCCAAATCTCTACCATTTATTTCAGCACCAAATACCGCATAGACCCCATAGAAACGGAAACTGATGTGATCTATTTTCAGGTGTCATTTCGACATGCAATCATTGACAATTTTATTTTGATCAGAGCCTCCCCGAAGGGAAGAAGAAAGGATAATGTCATGAGACTTCATAAAAAAATACTACCGGTGATCTTTATGAGCGCTGTTTTCATGGTAATGTCCGTCTGCGCCGTGCTGGCGGGTAAAACCGGCGATGCTGAAATAAACAAGGCCGTTGCCGTTGTGCATCCCACTCAGGGCAACAATGTCACAGGCAACGTCTACTTTAACCGGACAGATAAGGGCATTAAAGTGACAGCGGATGTCATGGGCCTGAGTCCCGGCAAACACGGCTTCCACATCCATGAATTCGGCGATTGCACGGCGCCCGACGGCACATCGGCCGGCGGACATTTCAATCCGGAGAACCAGCCCCATGCCGGTCCGGACCAGGCCCAACGGCATGTAGGCGATTTGGGGAATATTGAGGCCGACAACAGCGGAAATGCCCATTACGAAAGAACGGATACGAATTTGAAGTTTGACGGCCGCGATTCCATCATCGGCCGTGGCGTTATTGTACACGCCGGAGAAGACGATCTGGTTTCGCAGCCTTCCGGCAATGCTGGACCCCGGGTCGCCTGCGGAGTAATCGGTATCGCAAAAGATTGATAGCTTTTAATCATCGATTTACGGCCATCGGCAGAGGAAAGGAGCAAATCATGAGTGATCTCATAGCTGTTGCATTTGATGACGAATTCAAGGCGGACCGGGTCCGCCTTGACCTGTTGCAAATGCAGCATGATCATCTGGTGGATCTGGAAGAGGCAGCCGTGGTAGTCCATAAAAGGGACGGTAAAGTTAAACTCCATCATGTCACCCATTTTACGGTTCCCGTTGCCCTGGGCGGCGGATTTGTCGGCAGCCTGGTCGGCTTGATCCTGATAAATCCGGCTTTGGCTCTTTTTGGACTTGTGGCCGGCACGGGACTGGGGGCGGTTATCGGTTCTTTAAAAGAGATCGGAATCGATGAGAAGTTTATGAAGGACCTTGGGTCCCACCTCAAACCGGGGACCTCCGCCCTGTTCATTGTTGCCAAAAGGGCCAAACCCGAAGCCATCCTGAAAGAACTCGAAAAATTTAAGGGCAAAGTGCTTCAGACATCATTAAAACATGATGATGAAGATAAGCTTCGGGCGGCACTCGATGCAGTAAAATCCGGCACCAATACCGAATAGGGTCGGAAAGATGAAGAGAAAAAGCAATTTTATTTTTACCGGATTGTCCTCCCTATGCGCCGCGTCCTTCTTCGGCGGCTGCAGCCAAATGCTTCTGCTTGACCCCAAAGGACCCATCGGTGATGCCGAGCGCTTCGTTATCATCGCAGCCTTCGTGCTGATGCTGATCGTCGTTATCCCCGTCTTTGTCATGGTCTTCTGGTTTGCTCGAAGATACAGAGCCTCGAACCGAAAAGCGACCTACAGCCCAAAATGGAGTTATTCTACTAAGATCGATTTGGCAATGTGGCTGGTTCCCCTTGCCATCGTCACGGCCCTGGGAGTTCTGTCCTGGAGCGCTACTCACAGCCTGGATCCATACAAACCCCTGGATTCCGCCGTCAAGCCGATCCGCATCGAGGTTGTATCCCTGGATTGGAAATGGCTGTTCATCTACCCGGACTACGATATCGCCGTCGTCAATCAACTGGTTTTTCCCGCCAAGGTGCCTCTGAGCTTCAGGGTTACGTCGGACACCGTGTTGACCTCCTTTTTCATTCCGCAGCTGGGAAGCCAGATTTACGCCATGGCGGGCAGGCAGAGCCGGCTGCATCTCATGGCCGATGAACCGGGCACCTATGCCGGCCACAATCAGCAATTCAGCGGCCGTGGATACGCCGACATGCACTTCAAGGCGAATGCCGTTTCCCGGGAGCAATTCGAAGCGTGGGTGCAAAACACCAGACAATCACCGGACAAACTCGATCTGGCCCGCTATGAGAAACTCGAAAAGCCGGGCGTCGGATCTCCTGTGATGCAATTTTCTTCGGTCAAGCCGGGTCTGTTCGACAAAATCGTAAGTAAATACCAGACCGGCGCGTTGGAGGGACGTTGATATGTTCGGGAAGTTAAGCCTTGCGGCAATACCTTTCGAAAATCCGATCATTATGGGCGCCGTGGGCGGTTCGATTCTGCTGGCAGTGGTGATCCTGGTCCTGATCACCTACTACCGGAAGTGGACCTACCTCTGGCAAGAGTGGCTGACCAGCCTCGACCACAAAAGAATCGGCATCATGTACATTATTCTGGCACTGATCATGCTGCTGCGCGGGTTCTCGGATGCCGTCCTGATGCGCTCGCAGCAGGCCCTTGCCGCGGGCGCGTCGCAGGGTTTTTTGCCGCCCGGACACTTCGACCAGATATTCAGCGCCCACGGCACGATCATGATCGTCTTCATGGCCATGCCGTTTCTGGCCGGATTGATCAATATCGTCGTTCCCCAGCAAATCGGGGCGCGCGATGTGGCGTTTCCCTTTTTGAATGCGGTCAGCCTCTGGCTGACCGCAGCAGGGGCCTTGCTGGTGATGGTATCGCTGGGGGTGGGCGAATTTTCCAAGGCCGGCTGGTCCGGATATGCACCCCTGGTGGAACGACAATACAGCCCCAGTACAGGGGTGGACTATTGGGTATGGGCTTTTCAGATCGCCGGCATCGGCTCGCTGATGACCAGCATCAATTTTCTGGTTACGATCCTGAGAATGCGCGCTCCGGGGATGACGCTCATGCGCATGCCGATGTTTGTCTGGACGGCTTTTTTCACCTCCGTGCTGATGGCGTTTGCGTTTCCGGTTCTGACCGTCGCCCTTGCCCTGCTGACGCTCGACCGCTATCTGGGCATGCATTTTTTCACCAACGCCCTGGGCGGCGAAATCATGATGTATATCAACCTGTTCTGGATCTGGGGGCATCCCGAGGTCTATATCGTAATCCTGCCGGCCTTCGGCGTCTTCTCGGAGGTCGTGGCCACCTTCTGCGGCAAGCGGCTGTTCGGTTATCGATCAATGGTCTATGCCACTGCGACGATCATGGTCCTGTCCTTTTCCGTCTGGGTGCACCATTTCTTCACCATGGGCGCCGGTCCCGATGTCAACATCTTTTTCGGCATCACGACCATGCTGATCGCCATCCCCACCGGGGTGAAGATCTTCAACTGGCTGTTCACCATGTACCGCGGTCGTATAAGATTCACCACTCCGATGTACTGGACCCTGGGATTCATCGCGACCTTTGCCGTCGGCGGCATGGCCGGCGTGCTGCTGTCCCTGCCGCCCGCTGACTATGTGCTCCACAACAGCCTGTTTTTGATCGCCCACTTCCACACCATGTTGATCCCCGGCTCCGTATTCGGCTTTTTCGCCGGCTATTACTACTGGTTTCCTAAGGCCATCGGCTTTCCCCTGAACGAAAAGCTGGGCAAGTGGGCATTCTGGGCCTGGCTGATCGGCTTTGACCTTGCTTTTGCACCGCTGTATGTACTGGGTTTCATGGGCATGCCCCGCCGCATGGAGCATTATGCCAATCCGGCCTGGCAGCCCTATCTGATCATTGCGGCCGGGGGTGTCGCCGTGATCCTGATCGGCATCTTTTTACAGCTGATTCAACTGGCCGTGAGCATCAAGCAACGCCATGCCACCCGCGACCTGACCGGCGACCCCTGGAACGGCCGCACGCTGGAGTGGGCGACCGCTTCTCCTCCGGCCGTCTACAACTTCGCGCGAACGCCGGTCGTGCATGACATCGACGCCTTCATGGACATGAAGGAAAAAGACATTGCTTACCGGCAGCCGGACCAATACCACGACATCCACATGCCGAAGAATACGGCCAAAGGCTTGGTCAACGGTGCCTTGGTCTTCGTGTTCGGATTCGCCATGGTCTGGTATATCTGGTGGTTGGCGATCCTCAGCGCGCTGGGCATAATTTTTACGCTGATCGTCCGCGCATCCGATGACGACACGGAATACGTCATTCCGGCCGCAGAAGTCGAGCGGATCGAAAGCCGGCGCCATCGACAGTTGACCACCGCCGCGGGCAGCCGTCCGGCAGGCGGACAAACCTCTCTCCAACCTTCACCGGCGGTGTGAAAAATGACAGCTGACGCTTCGACCATCAACCCCGTTCATGCCGGAGAATTTGAACACTCCGACACCGCAGCGAATCAAGCATTCGGTTTCTGGATTTACCTCATGACCGACCTGGTGCTGTTTGCGTCGATCTTTGCGACTTTTGCCGTCGTGGGCCACAACTATGCCGGCGGTCCCACAGGGAAGGAGCTGTTCGACTTGCGCTATCTATTCGTTGAAACCATGTTCCTGCTGTTCAGCAGTGCAACCTGCGGTCTGGCCATGCTGGCCCTGCACAATGACAGGAAGGCTTTCGTCCTGGTGTGGCTCGTAGTCACGTTCCTGCTCGGTTTCGGATTCATCTGCATGGAGATCAATGAGTTTTACCACATGATCCTGGACGGCAACGGACCGCAGCGCAGCGCCTTCCTTTCGGCCTTTTTTACCCTGGTGGGAACCCATGGCACCCACGTGGCTTGCGGACTGACCTGGATGGCGGTGATGGTGGTCCAGGTCATCATCAAGGGGTTGACCAGTCCGGTCCGATCCCGCTTGATGCGCCTGAGTATGTTCTGGCACTTTCTGGATATCGTGTGGATCGGCGTATTTACCATTGTCTACCTGATGGGGGT
>Ga0307426_1000521_pt1 | contig 26656 bp, 23 predicted proteins | sample SalMarWE160340MG_FD_202165 | JGI IMG/M metagenome (GOLD analysis project Ga0307426, IMG submission 202165) | Salt marsh sediment microbial communities from the Plum Island Ecosystem LTER, Massachusetts, United States - WE1603-40 | ecosystem: Environmental > Aquatic > Marine > Intertidal zone >...
TCGCCGCGGATGCGGCCCGGCTGCTGCGCCACGGCGGCGGTAACAGAGAAAGCAAGCCCGATCGCCGCTGCGGCGAGCGCGCGACGTGTCATATTCAGCGTGTGCATTATGTCCTCCCTGACGCAGCCGGCAGCGCCGGTCCGTCAGCCGGAGAACCCCTCGCCGCGCTTCTTATTCCGGCGCGGCTTTTTCACCTTCACCGGCGGCTCCGTCTTTTCTTCGACGGCCGGTGCCGGCGTCGGCGCAACGCCCAGATCGGCCTCGACCAGCGCGCGCAGCTCCGCCGTCACTTCCGGGCGCACGCCGAACCACAATTCGAAGCCGCGCACCGCCTGATGCAGCAGCATGCCGAGACCATCGGCGACGCGCAGACCGCGCTCGTGCGCCGCCTTCAAGAGGCCGGTCTCCAGCGGATCATAGACAAGGTCCACCACCACCAGCGAGGCCGGACAGCGCAGATTGATCTCGAGCGGCGGCTGACCGACCATGCCGAGCGTGGTGGTGTTGACCAAGAGCCCGGCGCCGCCGAGCAGCCCGGTGATCTCGTCCCAGCCGGCCACGCGCACGCGCGCGCCGAACTGCTTCTGGATGGCCTCCGCGCGATCGACCGTGCGGTTGATCACGTAAACGCGCTGCACCTCGCGCGTCAGCAGCGCAAACGTCGCCGCGCGCGCGCCGCCGCCGGCGCCGAGCACGATGGCGCTCTCCAGCCCGCGGTCCCAGCCCGGTGTGGCGCTGTCGAGATTGGCGAGAAAGCCCTCGACGTCGGTATTGGTCGAGCGCAGCGTGTCGCCTTCGTACCACAGCGTATTGGCGGCGCCGACCGCGCGCGCGCGCTCGTCGGGCGCCGAGACCGTGAGCGCGGTCTGCTTGTGCGGGATCGTGACATTGGCGCCGACATAGCCGCGATCGCGCAAATGGCTGACGAATTCGGCAAATTCTTGCGGCGGCACCGCCTCGCGCCGGTATTCGGCGTTCAATTCGTGTTTCTTGATCCAGTAATTGTGGATCAGTGGCGATCGCGAATGCGCCGCCGGCCAGGCGATGACGCAGACTAGTTTGCGTTCCGCGGTCGTGGCGCCGCCGGTTGCGGGAGCTTCATCGCTGGCAGGTTTCATGCAATTTCCAAGCGTAGGGCGCCCGCAACGGGCGGCAGGAAGACCTCGGCGGCTCGGCGATAGGCTGCCCGGATCAGCGGCGCACCCCCGCATGTATTCTCCGCCTGCGGGGCCGTCAACGGTGGGATATGCATGGCACGCAAGATTGCCGCCGCCCGGCTTGACCGGACCGGCCGCTCATCACAAACAAGGTGACATGCGCAGGGTGCTCCGCCGGCGGGGCGGGACGGCGACGGCCATGAAAGCCCTCTTCCTCGACTGCAACGATCAGCTGGCGCCGGTGTGGGACAAGGTCGTCCGCCCCGATGATCCGCCGATCACCGTCAACACCGCGCAATTTGCGCGCGAGGAGCTGCCGCGCCTGCTCGAAGGCTACGCGGTCGCGCTCGACGACCACTCCGCCATGCCGACCGAGCTGGTGGCGCAGTGCGCGGCGCTCAAGCACATCGTGTTCCTCGGCACCGGCGCGGCCAGCTACATGAATGTCGATGAGCTTAAGAGCCGCGGCGTCACCGTGCACACCATCAAGGGCTATGGCGACACCGCCGTGGCCGAGCATACGATTGCATTGATGCTCGCCGCCGCGCGTGACGTGGCCCGCATGGACCGCGAGGTACGCGCGGGCGTGTGGACGCCGCAGGAAGGCGTGCAGCTCCACGGCAAGACGCTGGGCGTGATCGGGCTCGGCGGTATCGGGCGCGAGGTGGCGCGCATCGGCAAGGGCATCGGCATGCACGTGATCGGTTGGAACCGGACCCGCCGCGCCGGCGTGCCGCTCAGCGAGCTCGACACACTGCTGGCGCACGCCGATGTGGTGTCGATCAATCTCACGCTCCACGGCGAGACCCACGGCTTTCTGTCCGCCAAGCGCATCGCGCAAATGAAGCCAGGCGCCATCCTGGTCAATACCGCGCGCGGTGCGCTGGTGGATGAGGCGGCGCTGATCGAAGCGCTCACGAGCGGCCACATCGGCCACGCCGGGCTCGACGTGTTCCACGATGAGCCGCTGAAGCCGGATCACCCGCTGGCGAAGATGGAGAACGTCACCCTCACGTCGCACGCCGCTTTTCGCACCTTGGAAGCCTCGATGACGCTGCTGCGGCGAGCGATCGATATCGTGAAGAAAATCACCGGTTGATCCAAACTCCGCTCATTCCCGCGAAAGCGGGAATCCAGGGCGATACACCGAGAGCTTGCATTTTGCCGCGCTGGGTCCCCGCTTTCGCGGGGACGATCGGATGGTTTCTAGTAAAATCCTGGCGTCGCGCCGCCATCGACCGCGATCGCGGTGCCCTGGATGTGCCGGCCTTTGGCGCTGGCCAGGAACACCGCTAGCTCGGCGATATCCTCCGGCTTGCCGATGCGGCGCAAACCGCTCTTGCTCAGCGACTCCTCGCGCACCTGCTCGGGCGTTTTGCCTTGCGCCTTGGCAAACTGCTGGAACAATTGCACGACGCGGTCGGTTTCGGTCTGGCCTGGATGGATGACGTTGATGTTGACGTCGTCGCGGTTGCCCATGGCGGTCAGGCCCTTGGCGAAATTCGACATCGCGGCGTTGACCGCGCCGCCGATCAGGAAGTCCGGGCCCGGCGTGCGCGCGGCGCCGCCGATAATGTTGATGATGCTGCCATGCGAGGCCTTGAGCAGCGGCCAGAACAGCTTGGTGAGCCGCACGGCGGCGTGGAATTTCAGCGCGAAGCCGTCGCCCCAGGCTTCGTCCGGCAGATCGAAGAATTTGCCGCCCTTGGTGGCACCGGCATTGTTGACCAGCACGTCGCAGCGCTTGAAGCGGTCGCTGACCTGCGCAAAAAGTTTTTCGCAAGCGGCAAGCTGGCGCAGGTCGCCTTCCACCGTCAGCGGCGCTGGTCCCCCAGCCGCCGCCACCGCCTTGGCGCCGACGGCAAGATTGGCGGCATTGGACGCCGCCAATACGGTCTGCGCGCCCTCGCGCGCAAAAGCGGCCGCAATGGCGCGGCCGATGCCGCGGCTGCTGCCGGTGACGACGACGACTTTGCCTTCGAACCCGCCCGCCATGATTTCCTCCCCTTTGGTGGCCCGGCTTTATACGCGGCAATTCGCGCTGCCGCGAGTGGGCCGCATTGACCGCGCCGCGTTCTCGGTCACAATAAGAAAAAAGCCAGCGCGCGATCCACAAGTCGGTCACGCGGCGGCAAAATGGGGAGATTCGCGTGAAGCCGGCGCCGTTCGCCTACACCAAGGCGCGCACGCTCAAGGAAGCGGTCGCGCTGCTGTCCAAACACAAGGACGACGCGCGGCTCTTGGCCGGCGGGCAGAGCCTGATCGCCACCCTTAATATGCGGCTGTCGGCGCCGGACTTGCTGATCGACATCAACGGCATCAAGGGCCTCGACGGCATCGCCAAGAAAGGCAAGACCATCGAGATCGGCGCGCTGGCCCGGCACACGCAGGTCGAGCGCTCAGATGTGATCGCTAAACACGCGCCGCTGATCGCGCTTGCCATGCCCCATATCGGCCATCCCGCCATTCGCAACCGCGGCACCTTCGGCGGCTCCATTGCTTTCGCCGATCCGGCGGCGGAATTGCCGGCCTGCCTGCTGGCGCTCGGCGCCGAGATCGAGATCGCCGGGCCGAAAGGCAAGCGCCGGGTGAAGGCCGACGCCTTCTTCAAGGGCCTGTTCGAGACCGCGCTTAAGCCCCGCGAGGTGCTCACGGCCGTGCGCGTTCCGGCCGCAGATAAAAATACCCGGGTGGGCTTCGCCGAGTTGGCGCGCCGGCACGGCGACTACGCCATGGTGGGCTTGGCGGCAAGCGCGCGCGCCGCCGGCAAAGGCAAAGAATCAAAGTTGGCGGACGTGCGGCTGGCCTTTTTCGGCGTCGGTGCGACGCCGGTGCGCGCGAAAAAATCGGAAGCGGCGCTGGCGGGCGGCAATGTCGACGCCGCGGTTGCCGCGCTCGATCTCGATCCGGATGACGACGTGCAGGCCAGCGGCGCCGTCAAGAAGCACCTCGCCGGCGTGCTGCTGCGCCGCGTGGCCAAACAGTTGATGGAGCCCGCGTCATGACCGACACGGCGCTCGACATTTCTCTTACCGTCAACGGCGAACGCGTCGCCGAGCGCGTGGACGCGCGCAAGACCCTGGTCGATTTCCTGCGAGAGGACCTGGTGCTGACCGGCAGCCATATCGGCTGCGAGCACGGCGTCTGCGGCGCCTGCACCGTGCGGGTCAACGGTGAGATCGTGCGCGGCTGCCTGATGTTGGCGGTGCAATGCGACGGTGCCACGGTGGAGACCATCGAGGGCCTGTCCGACACGACTGAGATTGCCGACCTGCAGGCGGCGTTCGAGCAGCGCAATGCCCTGCAATGCGGCTATTGCACCCCCGGCATGCTGGTGGCAGCGCAGGACCTGCTGAAACGCGCAAACAATAACAAGACGGTGCCGAGCCGCGAGGACATCCGCGCGCATCTCTCCGGCAACTACTGCCGCTGCACCGGCTACCACGCCATCGTCGATGCGGTACAGGCGGTGGCGCAGCAGAGGGCGGGAGGGAAGAAATGATCCTCTCCGTTCGTCCCCGCGAAAGCGGGGACCCAGTTCTTCAGGGCGTTAGCTTTTTGCCAAGGTCATTCCACGGCGGGTTCTACCGCTCAACCAGCTCGAGTTTCCAACGTCGATTCCATTTCTTCAGTTGCCGTTCGTGTAAGATTGCAGCTTCTCGTGTTTCGTGGACCTCGTACCAAACGAGCGTCTTGACTCCGTACTTTTTCGTAAATCCGGGTACCAGCCCTGCTTGGTGTTGCCATACGCGGGCGACAAGATTGTCGGTCATACCGATATACAACGTTCCGTTTCGGCGGCTCGCCAAGATGTACACAAAGAAGCTCATCACCTGTCGCCCTGGGTCCCCGCTTTCGCGGGGACGAACGGATAGTAACAGGGTTCAATCATGAAAATCACCGACGACTCCCCGCCCGTGCTGACCGCGCTCGACCGGCCCAATTCCTATATCGGGCGCTCGGTGCCGCGGCCGAACTTGGCAAGGCTCACGCAGGGACGCGGGCAATATGTCAGTGACGTCACTTTGCCGCGCATGACGCACGTGGCCTTCGTGCGCTCGCCGCACGCCCATGCGCACATCGTCAAGATCGCGGCCGACAAGGCCAAGAAAGCGCCGGGCGTGATCGCGGTGGTCACCGGCGCCGAGCTTTCCAAGGTGATGACGCCCTGGGTCGGGGTGCTCACCCACCTGAAGGGCCTGAAATCGGCGCCACAGCACGCGCTCGCCGTCGACCGCGCCTGCTGGCAAGGCGAGGCAGTCTGCGCGGTGGTGGCGCGCTCGCGCGCGCAGGCGGAGGACGCCTGCGAACTGGTCGAGGTGAAATACCAGCCCCTGCCCGCGGTCACCGATCCTGAAACCGCGCTCGATGCCAAGACGCCGTTGATCCACCCCTCGCTCGGCGACAATCTCTGCTTCGAGCGCAAGCTGGAAGTGGGCGCGCCGGACCAGGCCTTCGCCGACGCCGACGCGGTGGTGGAGAAGACGTTCATGTTCGGCCGCCACACCGGCGTCACCACCGAGCCGCGCGCGGTGGTCGCGGACTGGAACGAAGGCGAGCGGCGCTTAACCGTCTATCACGGCACGCAGGCGCCGCACATGATGCAGAACCTGTTCGCCAAGCATCTCGATCTCGCCGAAGCCCAGGTGCGCGTGATCACCAAGGACGTCGGCGGCAGTTTCGGCATCAAGGTACATACTTACGCAGACGAGATGGCGACGGTGGCCCTGTCGAAGCTGCTCAAGCGGCCGGTTAAATTCGTCGCCGACCGCATCGAGAGTTTCGTCACCGACATCCACGCCCGCGACCACCGCATCAAGGCCAAGATCGGTGTCAAGCGTGACGGCACCATCACGGCGTTCGAGATCGACGACCTGACCGGCGTCGGCCCCTATTCGGTCTATCCGCGCACTTCCGGCATCGAGGCCAACCAGATCGTCAACCTGGTGGGCGGGCCCTACACCTGCCCGAATTACCGCGCGCTGGCGCGCGTGGTGTTTCAGAATAAAAATGTGATGTGCCAGTACCGCGCCGTCGGGCACCCGATTGCAGTGGCGGTGACCGAAGGCCTGGTCGAGCTCGCTGCCGCCGAGATCGGCATGGACCCGCTGGAGCTGCGCCGGCGCAACCTGTTTGCCGACGACGCCTATCCTTGCGCATCCGCAGTCGGGCTGAAATTCGAGAAGCTGTCGCATCACGAGTCGCTCGCCCATCTGGACAGCCTGATGAACTATGCGGGCCTGCGCGCCGAGCAGAAGCGCTTGCGCGAACAGGGCATCTATCGCGGCCTTGGCTTCGCGAGCTTCATCGAGGTGACTAACCCGTCCGCCGCCTTCTACGGCGTCGGCGGCGCCCGCATCACTTCGCAGGATGGCGCCACGCTGATGCTGGACGCGCAAGGCGCGGTGGTCGTGCACACCGGCGTCACCGAGCAGGGCCAGGGCGCGGAATCGGTCGTGGCACAAGTGGCAGCGACCTCGTTTGGCGTGCCGATCGAGAAAGTGCGCGTGGTCACCGGCGACACCGACAACACGCCCTATGGCGGCGGCACCTGGGCCTCGCGCGCCGCCGGCATCGGCGGCGAGGCGGCCTGGCAGGCCGGCAAGGCGTTGCGCAGCAACGTGCTGGAGCTGGCCGCAAGCATTTTACAGGCCAAGCCCGAGGGCCTCGACATCCGCAACGGCGTCGTCGTCGATCAAGGGAGCGGCGCCGAGCGGCTTTCGCTGGAGGAACTGGCGCGCGTCGCCTATTTCCGCCCCGATACGCTGCCGGCCGGCGTGCAGGCCGAATTGATGGTAACGCGCCATTACGTGCCGCGGGCCTGGCCGTTCGCCTTCACCAACGGCATCCAGGCCAGTTACCTCGAGGTCGATACCGATACCGGCTTCGTCAAGCTGCTGAAGCACTGGTGCGTGGAGGACTGCGGTACCATCATCAATCCGCAGCTGGTGGACGAGCAGATGCGCGGCGGCATCGTGCAGGGCATCGGCGCCGCGCTGTTCGAGCACTGCCTCTATGACGAGCGCGGGCAGCTTACCAACGGCAACATGGCCGACTACCTGGTGCCGATGGCCGCCGAAATGCCCGACATCGAATGCGGCCACGTGGTCTCGCCCACCGCCGACTCTGAGTTGGGCGCCAAGGGCGCCGGCGAAGCCGGTACCGCTGGCGCGCCGGCCTGCGTGATGAACGCCATCAACGACGCCCTGCGGCCGTTGGGCGCGGCGCCACTGACCGACATGCCGTTCACGCCGGGGAAGATTTTGCGGGCGCTCGGTAAAGTCTGAAGCGCACCGGAATTTTCACCATGTCGAGTCGGCTTCGCCTCCGACGCTTGCCCGCTTGCTGAACCGCCGCCCTCCGCGCACAATTGCGCTCAAGGGGCGGCCGCAGGTGGCAGGCGCGCGCCGAAAATGCGGGAAGGAAACGCGTCATGAATATAAAAGTCGGCAGACAGGCGATTGCCGAGGCCTCCAAGAAGCTCTCGAACTGGGGCCGCTGGGGCAAGGACGACCAGATCGGCACGCTCAACCACGTCACGCCGGAGGACATCGTCAAGGCGGCGAGCCTGATCCGCACCGGCAAGGTGTTCGCGCTCGGCATCCCGCTCGACCGCACCGGCCCGCAGACCGGCCTGTTCGGCGGCCGCTTCAACCCGATCCACCAGATGCTGGCGACCGGCACCGACGCCATCGCCGGCCAGCAGGACTGGAACAGGATCCGCTACGCCGACGACACGCTGATGTTGTGCGTGCAGGGCGCTACTCATTGGGACGCGCTCGGCCACATCTTCTACGAGGACAAGGCCTATAACGGCCACGACGCCAAGCTGATCGACTCGCGCGGCCTCTCGGTGCTCGGCATCGAGCATTCCAGGAACAAGATGGTCGGGCGCGGCGTGCTGCTCGACATCGCGCGCCATCGCGGCGTTAAGTGGATGCAGGATGGCGAGAGCATTTCCAACGACGAGCTCGATAAATGCGCTAAAGACTCCAACGTGGAAATCCGCAAGGGCGACTTCGTGATCGTGCGCACCGGGCAGATGGAACGTTGCCTGTCCGAGAAGGAATGGGGCGGCTATGCCGGCGGCGACGCGCCCGGCGTCAAATTCGAGAACTGCTACTGGTGCCAGGAGAAGGAGGTCGCCGCCATCTGCACCGACACCTGGGGCGTCGAGGTGCGGCCGAACGAAACCACGGAAGCCAACCAGCCCTGGCACTGGGTGGTGATCCCGGCCATGGGCCTGTGCATGGGCGAGATTTTCTATCTCAAGGAGCTGGCCGAGGACTGCGCCGAGGACGGCATCTACGAATTCTTCTTCTGCGGCCCGCCGCTGCTCATCACCGGCGGCACCGGCTCGCCGATCAATCCGCAGGCAATTAAGTGACCGCGAAGCGGTCATCCCGGACGAGCCGAAGGCGCGATCCGGGATCTCGACCCGCAAATTCTGAGCGCCGCGGAACCGCATCATGGATTGCCGGTCAAGCCCGGCAATGACACGCATCAGATTCAAGGCCTGAAATATATGGACCACGGCATCTGGGCCACTTGGTACGACCTCGCCGACGACACGCGCGCCCGTTTCCTCGACTGGCTGCACGGCAGCTATCTGCCGACATTGCAGCAGCGGGCGGGCTTCGCCTGGGTGGCGCATTACCGCAACGACGGCGGCGGCCAGGCCATGCGCCAACTCGGCGATAGTGTCATCGTCCGTCCGCAGGAAGACATCGGCAACGGCTCGCAATATGTCGTGATGGTCGGCGCGCCCTCCCCGCACACATTCTTCAAGCCGTTGGCGCTGGAGATCGAGCAGGAGCCGCAGCATCGCGAGATGCTGGCGTTGCGCCGCGGTGTGCGCACCGCGATCTTTTCCGAGGAGACGCGGGTCAACGGCCCCGCCATCGGGCAGCGGGTGCAGGGCGGCACGCCGGCGCCGGCCATCCAGATGGGCTCATTCCGCGTGCGCAGCGTCGAGGAGGAGATCGATCTCGGCTGCTGGTACGCGCAATATCGCCTGCCGCACATGGCGCAGATGCCGGGCTGCATCGCCGCGCGCAAGCTCAACTGCGTCGCCGGCTGGCCCAAGCATGCCATCCTCTACGAGTTCGTGTCGCTGGAAGCGCGCATGCAGAACTTCGAAGAACCGCACGAGTCCTTGGCGGTGGACACCAAGGAATGGACAGGGCGCGTGGTTCGCTACACCATCCATACGCCGGGCTCGCCGGTCATCGGCCCGCGTATCTGGCCGCCGGAGGAATAGGGTCAGGAGGACGTCATGGCTCGCTACTTGAAACGCGGCATGGACGCGAGCGCAATCAAGGCCGCCGACGCCAAGGTGCGCGAGACGGTCGAGAGCATCCTGGCGCAGGTGGACGAGCGCAAGGACGCGGCGATCCGAGAATTGTCGGAGAAATTCGACAAATGGTCGCCTAAGGATTTCCGCCTCAGCGCGCAGGAGATCGAGAAGGCCATCGCGCAGGTGCCCAAGCGCGACCTCGAGGACGTCAAGTTCGCGCAGGCGCAAGTGCGCAACTTCGCGCAGAAGCAGAAGGAGACCATGCACGACCTGGAAGTGGAGACGCTGCCCGGCGTCGTGCTCGGCCATCGCCACATCCCGGTGAATTCGATCGGCTGCTACGTGCCGGGCGGGCGCTACCCCATGGTCGCCAGCGCGCACATGTCGATCGTCACCGCGCGCGTCGCCGGCGTCAAACGCATCATCGCCTGCGCCCCGCCCTACAAGGGCGGCCCGCATCCGGCCATCGTCGCCGCCATGCATTTCGGCGGCGCCGACGAGATTTTCGTGCTCGGCGGCGTGCAGGCGATCGCCGCCATGGCGCTCGGCACCGAGACAGTCGCGCCGGTCGACATGCTGGTCGGCCCCGGCAATGCCTATGTGGCGGAAGCCAAGCGGCAGCTGTTCGGTCGCGTCGGCATCGACCTGCTGGCGGGTCCCACCGAGACGCTGATCATCGCCGACGACAGCGTGGACGGCGAAATCTGCGCCACCGATTTGCTCGGCCAGGCCGAGCACGGGCCGACCTCGCCGGCAGTATTGATCACCAACTCGGAGAAACTGGCGCGCGAAACCATGAGCGAGGTCGAACGCCTGTTGAAGATTCTGCCCAGCGCCGATCTCGCCGGCCAGGCCTGGAAGGACTACGGCGAGGTGATCGTCTGCGACGACGAGGCCGAGATGATCGCCGAGGCCGACCGCGTGGCGTCGGAGCACGTGCAGGTGATGACCCGCGATCCGGACGTGTTCCTCAACGGCATGAAGAACTACGGCTCGCTGTTCCTCGGCCCGCGCACCAACGTCGCCTATGGCGACAAGGTCATCGGCACCAACCACACGCTGCCGACCAAGAAGGCGGCGCGCTACACCGGCGGGCTGTGGGTCGGCAAGTTCCTCAAGACCTGCACCTATCAGAAGGTGCTCACCGACGAGGCCAGCGCCAAGATCGGCGAAGTCTGCTCGCGGCTGTGCATCCTGGAAGGCTTTGTCGCGCACGCCGAGCAGGCCAATATCCGCGTGCGCCGCTACGGCGGGCGCAACGTGCCTTACGCCCAGGCGGCGGAGTAATCTTCTTGTCCCTCCCCCGCTTGGGGGGGAGGGTGGCGAGCGAAGCGAGCCGGGTGGGGGCGCTTTTCCGTAAATCGAAGAAACCCCACCCGGCTGCTCGCTTACGCTCGCAGCCACCCTCGTCTTTCAGGGGAGGGAAATGAAGCAGGCGCGACGGAGATGAGCGTTGAGCTGACGAAAACCGCCTCCTTCCGACTCGACGGCCGGCGCGCGCTGGTGACCGGCGGCGGCCGCGGCATCGGGCTGACCGCCGCCGCTGCGTTGGCGGACGCCGGCGCCCATGTTACGCTGCTGGCACGCACCGCGAAAGAAATCGAGGAGGCGGCAGCCGCGATCCACGCGCGCGGCCAAAAAGCCGACACGCTCACGCTCGATATCACCGACGTCGACGCGACACGCAAGGCGCTTGGCGCACGCGCGCCCTATCAGGTGCTGGTCAACAATGCCGGCACCAACCGGCCGAAAATGCTACCCGAGGTCAGCGTCGAGGATTTCGACGCCATCTTCGCGCTCAATGTGCGCGCCGCCTTCTTCATGGCGCAGACGGTGGCCCTCAGGCTGGTCGCGGAAAAGCTGCCCGGCTCGATCATCAACATCTCCTCGCAAATGGGCCATGTCGGCGCCGCCCGCCGCACCGTCTATTGCGCGTCCAAGCACGCCATGGAGGGCTTCACCAAAGCGATGGCGGTCGAGCTGGCGCCCTGTAATATCCGCGTCAATTCGCTCGGCCCCACCTTCCTGGAAACGCCGATGACGCGGCCGTTCTTCGAGAACAAGGCGTTCCGCGACGAGGTGCTGTCCAAGATCAAGCTCGGCCGGCTCGGCCAGCTCAAGGAGATCACCGGCGCCATCGTGTTCCTGGCGTCGGACGCCTCGTCACTGATGACCGGCGCGGCGCTGGTGCTCGACGGCGGCTGGACGGCGGAGTGACTGTTCCTTCCGGTCGGTTCGCAAACCGGCACAATGTGGAGCCCCGATATGACAGACGTCAAATACCAGAATCGGCAAGATCTTGAATTTTTCCGCTGGCCGGAACTGGCGCGGATCTTCGAGGACCTGGTCGGGCTGGTCATGGTTTCGCCCAATAATCTCTCCCGCCAACTACGCAGCGAGCTTTTTACGATGGCGAGTGTTGCCGGCGGCTGTCAGCACTGCCAGGCGCATGGCGCGTATACGCTGCACCTGATGGGCGTCGACGCAAATCGGATTCGCGATATTTGGACCTTCGAACAATCGACGGCATTTACGGACGCGGAAAAAGCGGCTTTAAAACTGGCCCGCGACGGCGCGAGTGTGCCCAATATGGTCGAACCCCGGCACTTCGCCGACTTGCGCAAACATTACTCCGACCGCCAAATCGTCGAGATGCTCGCGGTGATCAGCCTGGCCGGCTGGTTCAACCGTTGGAACAATTCCATCGCTACGGTTACCGATCAGGAATCGGTCGAATGGGCCGCGGCCAATCTCCAGGCGGTCGGCTGGGATCTAGGGAAACACGCGGGAGCAGCCCATGAACAACGGCAAAAGCATCCGCGGTCTAGCAATCCGGATCGGATCGAGTACTGAACGGGCCAAAACTCATTGATTGCCCCGTCCTGACGACACGATCCTGCTCTGTTTTTGGGCAGCTACTTCAGCTTCGGCAAATCCGCGAAATATTCCGGGTGCTCCTTCTCGACCTCGGCCATGAACTGCGGCCGGAACAGGCTGGGCACGTCGAGGCGCGGCGCGCCTTTCAGCGTGTTCATCAGCACCTCGTCCTCGGCATTCTCGAAGGCGCGCAACACATTCGGCGACAGCCGCGGATCGAAGCTGATGTGCTTGACCGCCGCCTTGCCGATGGCGACGTCGGTGCCCGGCACCCACTTGGCGAAAATCTCCACTGCCTCGTCGCGGTTGTTGCGGGTGAAATGCGAGGACTGCGCCAGCCCGGCTGCGATGCTCTTGACCAGCGCCGGCTTGCTCTCGACCGTCGGGCCATGCGCGGTCGCTACCATCACATAGGACATGTGCTGACCGCCGCGAATCACTTCATACGAATCGGGCACCTGGGTCAGCACCTGCGTCACGTAGGGCTCCCACGACACGATTGCATCGACCTTGCCCTCGGCCAGCGCCGGCGCCAAGCCGAACTGCGACCAGATGTTTTCGATGGTGAGGTCTTCGTATTTCATCTTGTTCCGGCGCAGCACCATCTTGAAATATTCGTCGGAGGTCTGGCCGCGCGCGAGCCCGATTTTCTTGCCTTTGAGGTCGGCGACCTTGCCGGCCTCGATGCCCCTGCCCTTCTTGGTGACGATGGCGAGCGGGTCGTCGCAATTGTCGCGGGTGGCGTCGTTCATGATGAGGCCGATCACCTTGAACGGCTCGCCGGCATGCACCGCCTTGAGATAGGTGGTGGTGCTCATGTCGCCGATCTGGGCACGGCCGTCGTGCATGGCGTTGACCATGTCGGTGCCGGTGTCGACCACCAGCATTTTGGCATCGACGCCGTGCTTGGCGAAGAAGCCTTTCTCGGCGCCGATGAACATCGGCAGGTGGCCGAAATTGTTGCCGATCACTACGTCGAGCCTGGGCAAGTCAGCCATGGATTCCTCCCGATTTCGCGAATTATTATTTAGCCAGCACTTGCGGATTGACGCAATTTGGCGGCACCCGGCCGTCAAGCAGCGCCTCGATATTGTCGACCACGATATTCGCCATCTGCTCGCGCACCTCGCTCGTTGCGCTGCCGAGATGCGGATTGAGCACCACGTTTTTCATCTTCTTCAATTCGGTGCTCACCTTCGGCTCGAATTCGAACACATCGAGCCCGGCGCCGGCGATTTTCCGCGCTTTAAGCGCGCGCACCAACGCCTTCTCGTCGATGAGCGGCCCGCGCGCGGTATTGATGATGAAGGCGGTTTTCTTCATCAAGCCCAGTTCGCGCGTGCCGATCTGGTGGCGGGTCTGCGCGTTGAGCGGTGAATGCAGCGAAACGAAATCGGACTCTTGCAGCAACTGGTCGAGCGGTACGAAGGTGAGCCCGGCCTCGCGTTCTTCGCTCTCAGGCTTGCGGCGCGGCGTCCAATACAGCACGCGCATGTCAAAGCCGCGGGCGCGGCGCGCCGTCGCCTTGCCGATGAGCCCGCCGCCGCCGATCAGCCCGAGCGTCTTGCCGTGCACGATTGATCCCAGCAGATGACGCGACTGCCCGCCGGGGAATTTTCCAGCGCGCACCAGCCGGTCGCCTTCCACCATGTGGCGCGCCACCGCCAGCATCAGCCCGAAGGTGAGATCGGCGGTCGCCTCGGTGGTCAGTGGCGGCACCACGGTGACCGGAATGGCGCGCTTGGTCGCCTCGGCGACGTCGATGTTGGACGGCGTGATGGACTGCGCCGCCACGTGACGCAGCTTCGGGTTGGCGGCGATCACCGCCCGGTCGATCTTGTCGTGCAGCAGGCAGAACAAAATGTCGGCCTTCTTGACGGCCGTGATTAGCGTGCGGTGGGGGATGATCCGGCTGTCGTCGGGAAAAACCTTGACGCTGCCAAGCGCGCGCAACCGCTTGAGGGCGCTGTCGGCGACCGGCTGTGTCACGAAAATGCGGGGCTTGGCGCTCACCGCAGCCACCGCACGATGCCGGCGACGCCGTCGACCGCGCATTGCGCGCCGTCGGGGATGGCGCGGGTGGCGTCGAGCACGCCCAGCACCATGGGAATGCCGCGCTCGCGCGCCAGCGAGGCGAGGTGCGAGGTCGAGCCGCCGAGCTCCGCCACCACGCCGGCGACCCGCGGCAGGATGTGGCTAAGCGCTGGGCCGGCTACCTTGGTCACGAGAATGTCCCCGGGCCTCACGCGCTCAATCTCGCACTCGCAATTCACCACCACCGCGCGCCCGGAACCCCAGCCGATGCCGGCGGGATGGCCGTTCAAGCCGGGATGCCGCAGCCAGATCTGGTCGGGCACCACCGGCGCTTCCACATGCAGCGGGCGCGATTGCAGCAGCTTGAAGCCGCTCTCGTCCATCGCCCATTCGATTTCGACGGGTGCGCCGGCGAGCTGCTCGCACTTTCGCAACAGGCGGCCGAGCGAGACCGCCTCGCCGGGTGAAAGACACGGCTCGCTCACCAGGTCTTCGGGGACAAGCTGCGGCGCGGCGACTCCGTGCTCGCAGGTGTCACGATGACCCTTGCGGCCGGCGGCCACCGTGCGCAGGAAGCCGTTCTTGGCGAGCACGATGCGGTCGGGCACCACCTCGCCCTGCGCGATCGCCGAGCCGAGCCCCCAGGTGGCGGAGATCAGCATCTGGCCTTCGGCGGTTTCGCTCAAACCACCGCCGGAGGCGCGAGCTGCGATCAGCGGCTGGATCAGCACACCCATCGCCGTGTCGGCGGGCGACAGGTCGTGATTATCCATGTAGCGCCGCGCATGCGAAGTCCATAAGGCCGCCCAGCAGGCGCGCACCGCGGTGAGGAATTCGGTTTCGTCGCTAAGGCCGAGGAAGCTCTCGAACTGGCCGGCAAAATTGGCGCCTTTGCGATCCTCGATCAGCGCGGAGGAACGCACCGCGCCGAGCGGCGCGTCATTGCGTTGCGCGCGCCAGGCCGCGAGCAGCGGCGCGAGGATGTCGGGCGCGATCGGCTTTTCGTAGAGCGCCAGTCTGATCTGCACCGACAGCTTGCGCGAGGTGGGCAGATCGGCCGCGTTGTATTGGCGCAGCAAATCCTCGATGCCGAGATGGCGCACCTGATGATGATAGGCGGCGGCGGTGAGCGCGAATCCGCCCGGCGTCGGCAGCCCGGCTTGGCCGAGCTGGGCGAGATTGGCCGCCTTCGGCCCGACGTTTTCGGCGTCGGTGGCGCGCGGGTCGCTCAGGGGCAAGATGAAGGCGGTCATCGATATTTCGCCCGGTCTTTCTTTGGTCATGGCCGGGCTCGTCCCGGCCATCTCGCTTAGGAGTGCAGTGCCTTCCTAAGCGGGATCACCGGGTCACGCCGCTTCGCGGCGGCCCGGTGATGACAGCAATGAGCAAGCGAACGCTATTTCACGTGATCCCCATAGCCGGGCAGCGGATCGACCACGGTGATCTGCTTGACCGGGAAGTTCGACACGATCTCGATATCGTTCTTCTTGACGATCAGCATTTCCTCGATACGCACGCCGTAGCGGTATTTCTTGCCGTGCTGCGTCTCGAGCGCGAAGGTCATGCCTTCCTGGATCTCCACCGGATGATCGAGCGACCAGATGCGCGAGATCACCGGCGGGTCGTATTGCGCCAACCCGAGCCCGTGGCCCCACAGATTGGCGGCGGCCTGGTCCTCGTCCTCGTAACCCCAGGTCTCCATCGCCGACGGCCACTTCATGGCGATGTCGCGCGTGGTGGCGCCGACCTTCACCGCGCCGATCGAATCGTAGAGCCATTCGAGTGCGGTGCCGTAGGTGTCCTTCTGCTCCTGGGTCGGCTCTTTGCCGACGCAGTAGGTGCGGTAATAGCAGGACTTGTAGCCGTTCCAGGTGACCGCGGCCAAATCCATGAACACGATGTCGCCGGGCTGAATGATGCGGTCGGAGAAGTTGCGCCAGTTCGGCCAAGTGTTGGGCCCGGAAGACACGATCACGTCCTCGACGTCTTCCATGCCCGGGAAGTTGTAGAGATATTCCATCAGATGCGCGGTCACCTGGTTCTCGGTGATGCCGGGGCGCAGGAACTTCATGCACTCCCAGTGCGTGGCGTCGCCGATGGCGCCGACGATGCGGAAGCATTCCTGCTCGTCCGGGCTCTTGACCGCGCGCGCTTCCATCATCGGGGTCATGCCGTCGACCCAGGTGATGCCCTTCTCCTTGAACACGTTGATCATATTGATGTCGATGAAGTCGCAGCCGAGTTTCTGCCCGGCGACTCCGTTTTCCTTCATCGCCCTGATGACGGCGTCGGCAAATTTGGTAACCTGCTGGACCGAAGCCGGACCGGCGGCGCCTTTGATCCAGGCGAAGGAGTGCCGCACGTTTTCTTTCGGAATCCAGGGCGAGTGGCGTTCGACCTGCATGCCGATGTCGCCCTGCTCGAACAATATCGGCCGGCCGTCGCCGCACAGCATGGCGTAGCGCAGGCCGGGCTTGAGCCGGCACCAGCCCGGCGTCAGCGTAGCGGTGATGTAGCGCACGTTCTCGTCGTACATGCAGAGCAAGGCGCCGAGGCCGTGCTTCTTCATCATCGCGCGCGCGCGCTCAATGCGATATTCGCGCAGCCGGTCCCAGTTGACCCGCTGCTGCCAATCCATGCCGACGGTGCCGAAATTCGCTGTGCCCATGGCGTCCTCCCGACCGCGCGCCGTTTTGGCGCGCTTTCGCTGTTTCATCGGCGGAAATCCTAAGCCCGCTGGCAGGGCAAGAAGAAATAATATATTCTGCCCCGGGGCATTAAGTTTTCTAATAGTGCGTCATCCGGGGCGACCATGACCAATATCCCGCTGCGGCAAATCCGCGCTGTCATCGCGGTCTGCGAGGAAGGCTCCTTCACCCGCGCGGCGATGCGCGAAAACGCCACCCAATCGGGCATTTCCCAGCACGTGGCGGCGGTCGAACGCGCGCTCAAGGTCAAGCTGTTCGAGCGCACCACCGGCGGCGTGGCGCCAACGCCGGCGGGCTATCGCTACTACAAGAGCTGCGTGGAGGCGGTGGGCGCGCTCGAGCACGCCGCCGTCGAGGCGCGCGCTTTCGCCGGCCAGGTCGCCGGCGAATTGCGTATCGGGCTGATGCCGACCTTCACCCGGGCGGTGCTGGCGCCGGTGCTCGACGACTTCGTGCCGCGCTGCCCGGAGGTGCGCCTGCACATCGTGGAGGGTTACAGCAACCTGCTGACCGAAATGGTGCTCGACGGCGAGCTCGACTTCGCGGTGGTGCCGGCCTTCGAGGGCGCCATCGGATTGAAGTCGCGGCTGCTGCTGCGCGACCGCGAGATGCTGATCTCCGGCCCGCGCCGCGGATTTGCGCCGCTGGCCCCCTTAAGGCTGTCCGCATGCAAGCCGCTCAAGATCGTGGTGCCGGGGCCGGACAATATCCGCCGTCGCAATCTCGAGACCTATTTCCAGAGCCACGGCGTCGAGATCGAAGCCATGCTGGAGATGGACGCCATGATCGCCACGCTCGAATTCGTGGCGCGCTCGGACTGGGCGACCATCCTGCCGAGCGTGATCTCGGTCAACGACATCGGGCGCGGCGAGCTCACCGTCAATCCGATCGTCGATCCGGAAATGCATGCCGAGTTCGTGGTGATCCAGCCGACGCGGCGCACGCTGTCGACGCAGGCGCGCATGTTCCTCGAGCGCTTCGAGCAGGAGGTCGCGCACATCCACGATGTGTGGGACGCCGCGATCGCGGATCGAAAGAAGAGAAAACTTTCGGCTTAGGCCGTCCGCCAAGCCTGCGACGCGTGTGGCCGCAAAACGTTCTTGCGTCTTGCCGCGTTAGAAGCGTCTTTCGCGACGGCTGTTGTCTTTCCGGCTCAGCGACCGTCCGGCCGTTTCATGCGGCCCCGCGGGCTGCGCCGCGGTTACTACGGGTACTGCCCGCCGGCGTGGCGAAGGCGTTGGGAACAACTTTGCGAGGCCGGCTTCGAAGCCCGCATCTTTGGCCTCAAGGGCCTTCTTGAGCCGAGCATTGGCCGTGCCCACGTCATGTGCGTTGAAATAAATAGGCAAAGGAGCCTCCCAGCCATTCCTGATCGGTATAATGGCGGACAGCCGATAAAATCAGGTGTCCAATATCGCTAAAATTTGATGCAAGCGGCGATCGCCGGACCGAAGAAACGGAAAATGTCCGCTTAGTGCGCCGGCAGGCAAGGCGCGGACGAACAGGAGAGCGTCCGATGGATCATTCACCCCTCGTCTCCACCGCCTGGCTCGACGATCATCTCGCGGATCCCGATCTGCGCATCATCGAAATCTGCAACATTCGCGACGACAAAACGTATCGCGAGGGGCACATTCCGGGCGCGCTGTGGCTGTACTGGAAATCGGCGTGCTGGCACGAAACCGATCGCGAATTCGTCACGCCCGCGGCAATGGCGCAATTGTTCGGACGCCTGGGCATCGGCCCGCAGTCGACCGTCGTGCTGTACGGCGACCCCGTTCAATACGGCAGTTACGCCTTCTGGGCCTTCACCATGGCCGGACATCGAAACCTGCGGCTGCTCGACGGTGGACGCCGAAAATGGGTCATGGAAGGGCGGCCGCTGTCGCAGGATGTGCCGCACTTTCCCGCCGTCGCCTATCCGGCGCCGGAGGGAACGTCGTCGATGCGGGTCGGCCGCGACAACGTGCGCGACAATCTGGGGCAGCCGCGGCGGCTGTTGCTCGACCTCCGTTCGCCGGAGGAATACTCGGGCGAGCGCGTCTCCGATTATTCCTTCCCGGTCGATTACGGCGCCGAGCGCACCGGGCGCATTCCCGGCGCGATCCATCTCTATTTCAAGGAACTGCTGAACCAGGACGATTCGTTCAAGTCGCCCGACCAGCTTCGCGGCGTGTTCGCCGCGGCCGGCGTTACGCCGGAAAAATTCGCCGACGTGATCTGCTATTGCCGGTTAAGCCACCGCGCCACCATCGCCTGGATCGCGCTCGGCCACATTCTCGGCCACGGCAATATCAAGATCTACGATGGCTCGTGGACCGAATGGGGCAGCATTGTCGGCTACCCGATCGAGAAGTAGCGAGCCTGCCAACGCGGCGCAGCGCGAGCGGGCAGCAGTCATCGTCAGTCTTCGCCGCTCGTAGTCTTCCGGCGATAGGCTTCGATCTTGTCACGCAGCGCTTGCGGCATTGGCACCGGCTGGCGCGTTTCGAGCGACATCATGGCGGTGACCATGTGGGCGCGCAGCCGCTCAAGCCCGTCGTGATGACAGACGATGGCAATGCCCAGCGAGGAGCGGCCGATGCGCTCGACCAGCAAGGTCAGCTCAATGATATCGCCCATCCGGCTCGGAATCTTGAAGTCGCAGTCGATGTGAACGAAAGGAAATCCATACTGGCTGCCCATGATCAGCTCGGCATATTCGTAGCCGAGCTCTTGCCCGTACCAGTCTTCGATCAGCCCGTTGAAAATGTCGAAGTAGTGCGGGAAGTAGACGATGCCGGCGGGATCGCAATGCGAAAATCGGACTGAAACGCTGCGGGTGAAGGCGCCGCTTGGCGGCACAAATCGATCCTGGAGCATGTGACAACATCCTGATGCGAGGTCCTGGTGCGGCCGAAATCCGCTGCGCCGAGGATTCCGGCCGACACGGATGCCTAACGCGAACAGGTCTGCGACGCCATACCGATCGCGGTGCACCCGGACACGCGTCGGCCCGCGTCAAGCGATCGCAATGCGGTTCTCGCCTTGATCACACCTTCATCCATGCCCCGTCCGCGTCCACCGACTTGAACACCGCCTCCAGCGCCGCCGCAGTCTGCAATATCCCCTCGGCCGAAATCGGAAACGTCCCCTGCCCCAGCGCGGCCTTGGCGAAATAGTCGAGATTGCGGCCGAGATGATTGTCGGCCGGATAATCGAAAGCCTCCGGTTCCCGGCCGGCGCGCCGCACGATCAGCTTCGTCTCGCTCACGCTCTCGGCCCAGCAGTTCTCGCCGAAGATCGCGATGCGCCATCGAAACGGAGTCTTGAGCGTGGTGCCAAGCGTGCCGGTAGCGCCGCTTTCGAATTCGATCAGTGCGGCGGTGGTGTCGCCGGTCGGCAGCTTGAGCGCACGCGCGGTCGACAGCGCGGCGACGCGCTTCATCGGCCCAATCAAATCGCGGAAGCAGTCGAGCACATGGATGCCCATGCTGGTCATGCTGCCGGCGCGTGTTTCTTCCGCTGCTATGCGCCAACTGTCGGCCGGCATATTCGCCAGCCAGTCATGGCTGTAGTGGCCCTCCACATGCATGATGGCGCCGAAGGCGCCGGAGGCCATCAGCTCGGCGAGCGCGCGCATCGACGGCATCAGCCGGAAATGATGGCCGACGCCGATGACGACGCCGGCGCGCTTGCAGGCCTCCAGCATGGCGACTGCGTCGGCCTTGGCCAACGCAAACGGCTTCTCGCAATAGATCTGCTTACCGGCGGCGGCGGCCGCTTCCACCTGCGCGCGGTGCTTGCTATGCGGCGTCGCCAGGATCACGGCCTTGATGTCGGGATCGGCCAGCACCTCCTCGAACGAGGCGCCGATGACCATTTTGTGCTCGGCGGCGAAATCGCGCACCGTGTCCGGCTCCAGCGTCACGCCGCGAGTAAACCGCAGCGGCGCGCCGAAATCGCGCGCTGCAGTTATCAGCTTCTTGCCCCACCAACCGAGGCCGACGATTGCCGTATTGAGCATGAGACGCGATTACACCGAGGCCGGCGCGCCCGGCTGCCTGAGCGGATGGGCGCGCGCTACCGCGTCGATCTTGTTGCATTCATCGACGATGCGCTTGAAGGTCGGGAACGCTGCCAGATCGCATTTGAAATAGGCCGCCCCCACGGCCTGCCCGCACAGGCAGATGTCGGCGATGGTGAGCTGGTCGCCCTGCGCGAAGCGCCCAGTTTCATTGGAACCTGCGAGATTGCTCTCCAGCGCCTTCAACGACATCGTGTGCCAGTGCTGGCCCCACTTCATCACGCCCGGCTCGTCGATCTTGTATTCATGCGCAAGATATTCGCGTACGCGCGGCACGATCAGCGGATGGGTATCGCAAGCGATGATCTGCGCCAGGCCGCGCACCCGCGCGCGCGCCTTCGGATCCTTCGGCAGCAGCGGCGGCTCGGGATGCGTCTCGTCGAGATATTCCAGGATCGCGAGCGACTCGAACAGCACGGTGCCATCGTCCTCGATCAGCGCAGGGATTACCATCATCGGGTTGATTTTGCGAAAGGCGTCTTCGCGCTGTTTGCCTTGCGGCAGATTGACGTCGATCACCTCGTCGGGCTTCATGCCCTTGAGATTGAGGGCGATGCGCACGCGATAAGTCGCCAGCGACCGCCAGTAGGAAAACAGTTTCATCGATCGCTCCCTTGCGGCTACTTTTTCCGCTGCGTCCAATAGACCGTCATCTGCGCGCCATCGCCACCGCCGATGCCGTGCTGGGTGGCGTCCTCGAAACCGGCGAGCGCCGCTTTGGTGGCGCGCATGTCGGCGCCCAACGCCTCGCCGGTCGCCACCATGGTGCGCAGGTCTTTGACCCCATTGGCGATTGAGAAAGTGGTCGGTCCGGGATCCTTGCCCTCGAACATCTTGACGATCATGTCGGCGCGCATCTTGAGCGCGTTGTTGGCGCCGTTGCTCTCGACGAACAGGTCGAGCAGGCGTTTGGGCTCCCAGCCGACGCTGCGCGCGATCGAAAAGGCCTCGCCATAGGCCTGCCAGGCCACCATCAGCGGCAGATTGATCGCCAGCTTGATGGCCGCGCCGGCGCCGACCGGCCCGCAATGCTCGACCTTGCGGCAGAGCTGTTCGAGGATCGGCTTGGCACGCGCGGCATCGGTGGGCTCTGCCCCCATCAGGCCGAGCAGTTGTCCTTTGCGCGCCGGCGCGGTGGAGCCGCCGACCGGGCATTCAACCAATGCCGCGCCTTTGCCGCGTACCTTGGGCGCGAGATCGGTCTCGACCTTGGGCGCCACCGTGCTCATCTCGATGAACAGCTTACCCTTGACGTCGCCCGACAGCAGGCCGGACGGCCCGTTGTAGACCGCGTCGATCGCGGTGCCGTCCGTGAGGATAGTGATGACGGCTTCGCTGGCGGCCGCGACTTCGGCCGGGGAGCCTGCCACCTTGGCGCCGGCCTCGGCCAGCGGCTTGGTCTTTTCCGGCGTGCGATTCCAGACCGTGACGTCGTGGCCGACTTCGATCAGCCGCGCGGCGATGTTGGCGCCCATGGCGCCGAGACCGGCTACTCCGATTTTCATGGCTCCTCCCGAGATACATTTGCCGGCGACGATAAGCGATCACGGCGCGGCTTGAAAGCCGCATTGCGACCGCTTGCCCACTCGACAGCCCCGCCCCTGAATGTTTAAGACCTTCGGCCTGACTCGCCTTGAACACTCCGGCTCTTTCATCAGGGAGAACATTGAATGGCGGCCAAGAAGACCAAGGGCACGGTTGGTGTGATTGGGCTCGGCATCATGGGCGGCGCTTTCGCCAAGAACCTGGCGCGCGCCGGCTGGCGCGTGGTCGGCTACGACACCAGCGCGGCGCGCCGCCGCCAAGCGAAAGTGGACGGCGTCGAGATTGCCTCTAGCGGCCTCGGCGTCGCCGAAAGGGCGCCGACCATCCTGACCAGCCTGCCCAAGCCGCAGGCACTCATGGACACCATGCGCGACATCGCCGCCGCCAAGCTGCCGCGCAAGGTGATCGTGGAAATGAGCACCTTCGCGATTTCAGATAAGGAAAAAGCGCGACGCGTGCTTGCCAAGGCCGGCCACGTCATGCTCGATACGCCGGTCAGCGGCACCGGCTCGCAGGCCAAGACGCGCGATCTCGTCTTCTACGCCAGCGGCGATGCCAAAGCCATCCGCCGGCTGCGGCCCATGTTCGACGCCTTCGGCCGCGCAACCTACGACGTCGGTGAATTCGGCAACGGCAGCAAGATCAAATTCGTCGCCAACTTGCTGGTCGCCATCAACAACGTCGCCACCGCCGAGGCCATGGTGTACGGCATGAAGGCCGGCCTGCCGCCGCAGTTGATCTACGATCTGATCCACGCCGGCGCCGGCAATTCGCGCATCTTCGAATTGCGCGCGCCGATGATGGTGAAAGGCGACTACACGGACGCCGGCATGAAGGTCGACGTGTGGGACAAGGACATGCGGGTGATCGGCGACTACGCGCGCAAGATCAAGGTGCCGACGCCGCTGTTCAGCGCCACCAAGCCGGTCTACATGCGGGCGGCCAAGAGCGGCTTCGGCGCGCAGGACACCGCGTCGGTCTGCGCGGTGCTGGAGAAACAGGCAAAGGTGAAGCGCAAGAAACGCTGAGATCTCCGCTCATTCCCGCGCAAGCGGGAATCCAGGATTCAGCGCTGCCGTTTCCGGCACTGGGTCCCCGTTTTCGCAGGGACGAGCGGAAGCGCAGCGCCTTTTGTCCCTTGCCTCCCGCCATTGCATCTCTGTAGCCTCCCGCCCACAAAAGAAAACTCTTGGGGAGGAGCGTATGGCCGCGTTGCTGCAGCGATGGGAAATCCGTGACGGCATGCGGATCGACTGGAACGTGTCGATCACCATGGACGACCGCCAGGTGCTGCGCGCGGATGTTTTTCGCCCTGTGAAAGAGGGAAAATATCCGGTCATCCTCACTTACGGCCCCTACGCCAAAAACCTCGCCTTCCAAGACGGCTACCCGAGCGCCTGGCAGCGCATGGCGGAAAAGCATCCAGACGTTACCGCCGGCTCCAGCAACGCCTACCAGAACTGGGAGGTGGTCGACCCGGAGAAATGGGTGCCGCACGATTATGCCTGCGTGCGCGTCGATTCACGTGGTACCGGCTGCTCGCCCGGCTTCATCGATCATTTCTCGCCGCGCGAAACCAAGGATTTCTACGACTGCATCGAATGGGCCGGCGTGCAGCCCTGGTCGAGCGGCAAGGTCGGGCTCAACGGCATTTCCTATTACGGCATGAACCAGTGGCACGTCGCCTCGCTGCAGCCGCCCCATCTCGCCGCCATGTGCGTGTGGGAAGGCTCGGCCGACTGGTACCGCGACATGACGCACCACGGCGGTATTCTCTCGACCTTCTGGGAGAACTGGTACGACATGCAGGTCAAGACCGTGCAATACGGCGTCGGCGAAAAAGGCGGCCGCAGCCGTATTCATGGCGAATTGGTATGCGGGCCGGACACGCTGTCAAAGGAAGAGCTCGCCAAGAACCGTTCCAAATTCGGCGGCCAGATCCTCGCCCATCCGATGGACGACCAGTATCACCGCGACCGCTCGCCGGTATGGGACAAGATCGTCACGCCGTTGTTCTCCGCCGCCAATTGGGGTGGCCAGGGCCTGCATCCGCGCGGCAATTTCGAAGGCTTCATGCGCGCCGCCTCCAAACAGAAATGGCTGGAGGCGCACGGCATCGAACACTGGACCCATTTCTACACCGACTACGGCCGCGAGCAGCAGCTCAAGTTCTTCGACTATTTCCTGCACGGCAAGGACACCAGCTGGAGAAAGCAACCGAAAGTGCTGCTGCAAGTGCGTTACCCGGGCGAGAAGTTCGTGGCGCGCGCCGAAAACGAATGGCCGCTCAAGCGCACCAAGTGGACGAAATTCTATCTCGATCCGTCCGACATGTCGCTCACGACCAAGAAACCGTCCGGCAACGCCAAGCTCAACTTCGCCGCCATGGGCGACGGCCTCACTTTCTTGACGCCGGGACTGCCGCACGAAACCGAGATCACCGGCCCGTCGGCGCTCAAGCTGTTCGCGTCCTCATCCACCCGCGATGCCGACTTCTTCATCGTGCTGCGGGTGTTCACCGGCGACCTGAAGGAGATCGTGTTCCAGGGCGCCATCGATCCGCACACGCCGGTTGCACAGGGCTGGCTGCGCGCCTCGCATCGCAAGCTCGACAAGAAGCTGTCGACGCCCTACCGCCCCTATCACACCCACGACCAAAAACAGCCGCTCACCAAGGGCACGCCGGTGGAACTCGACATCGAAATCTGGCCGTCCTGCATCGTGGTACCCGCGGGCTATCGCGTGGCCGTATCGATCCGCGGCAAGGACTACGAATATGGCGGCGCCAGCGGCGGCAAGCTGTCGAACTTCAAGAACGAGCTCAAGGGCTGCGGTCCGTTCCTGCACGACGATCCGCGCGACCGGCCGCCCGCCATTTTCAACGGCACCACCAGTCTGCATTTCAGCCGCGGCAAAGCGCCCTATCTGCTGCTGCCGATCATTCCGCCGAAAAAGAAGGCAGCTGGCAAAACCCGCGGCCGCAAATGAGGCGGCATGAATTCGTCGCGCGCGCTGACGCCGGGAACACCCAAGATCGTTCGTCTAGCATTAGCAAAACCCGCCTGCGGCCAATTGGGGTGTTCATTGCCAACCGTCCTAGGGTAAGGTAACCGCAACCTTCGCGCCAAAAAGAAGGACCAGGGGGAGTGAACGCGCAGTTCTGGATCATCCAGGCTTTCAACGGCATTTCCTATGGTGCGCTGTTGTTCCTCGTCGGCAGCGGCCTGTCGTTGATCTTCGGCGTTATGCGGATCGTCAATCTGGCCCATGGCGCCTATTTTCTGTGGGGCGGCTATATTGCGCTGTCGGTAATCTGGATGACCGGATCGTGGGCGCTGTCGCTGCCAGCCGCCGCGCTCGCCGTCGCGATTATCGGCTTGGCGATGGAACGTTTGTTTTTGCGATCCGAGGGATTCGAGTACCTCCGACATGGAACAATCGCGTTAGGGGTGGCCGTACTGATCACCTTGGCGATCGGTGAGTGGAGTCCGTCGATTTTAAGCGGCTGGGCCCCGTTTGTTGCGGTTACCGCGGTCGCGACCATCGCGCTGTATTTCCTGCTGACCCGCATTCCTATTGTCCCGATCGAAGCCGACGTGCTGCGGCAGGTGCTGCTGACGGTCGGCTTCGCATTCCTGTTTCAGCAGGCCGCGCTCGACATCTGGGGCGGCGACAACATGGACATCACCCCGGCTGACATATTCAATACCAGCGTGGTGATCGGCGGCCTCTATTTCCCGCTCTACCGCGTATTCATGATCGCCACCGCGCTGGCCATCGGCCTGGTGATCTGGCTGGTGATGGAAAAGACGCGCATGGGCGCCGCCGTGCGCGCCACCGTCGACGACGCGCAGATGGCGCGCGGCGTCGGCATCGACACCAACCGCGTCTCCATGTTCATCTTTGCGCTCGGCGCCTTCCTGGCCGCGCTCGGCGGCGTCATCGGCGGCGCCTTTCTCGGCGTCTATCCCGG
>Ga0307426_1000524_pt1 | contig 26585 bp, 21 predicted proteins | sample SalMarWE160340MG_FD_202165 | JGI IMG/M metagenome (GOLD analysis project Ga0307426, IMG submission 202165) | Salt marsh sediment microbial communities from the Plum Island Ecosystem LTER, Massachusetts, United States - WE1603-40 | ecosystem: Environmental > Aquatic > Marine > Intertidal zone >...
GGTCCGGACCGCAGGTATGCGCGTGGCCTCCGATGAGGTCTTGGAGTTCCATCTCACTACCAAGCATATCGCCGACATCGGTCCCCAGGTGTCAGCTTCCAGCAGCCCACAGCTGACAGCTCACAGCGAGAACGCGACCTGAGACACCGGGGGCCACAGAGGCGAGTCTCACCGAAGACCGCGAGCGAAGCCTGCCTAGACCAGATCCTGTTCCCTGATGCCAAACGACGGGTGGCGAAGCCTGCACAGAGCGAGCTTCTCGAGTTGACGGATCCGCTCACGCGTGAGGTTGAACTCGTCTCCGATCTCCTCGAGGGTGCGCGGCACGCCGTCGTAGAACCCGTATCGGAGGGCGAGGATCCGACCTTCCCGTTCCGGAAGCCGTTCGATGGAAACCCGCAGGCTCTGCGCGACATCCATCTCCTCGGTGATCTGCACCGGGTCGGTTGCCTCCTCGTCCTCGATGAAGTCACCGAGCTGCGCGCCGTCCTCACCGACCGGCTGTTCCAGCGAGACCGTATCCGCGACACCGAGCGCCAGCTCAACCTTGTCCACCGTGACGCCCGCCTCCTCGGCGATCTCGTCGGGCTTCGGATCTCTTCCGAGTTCCGCTTTGAGGCTCGCCTGCGCGGCGCGCACCGCTGCAAGCGTGTCATGCAAATGCACGGGGATTCGGACAGTTCTCGACTTGTCGGCAATCGCTCGGGTGATCGCCTGTCGGATCCACCAGGTGGCATACGTCGAGAACTTGAATCCTTTGCGCCAGTCGAACTTCTCAACCGCCCTGATCAGTCCAAGGTTGCCTTCCTGGATGAGGTCGAGGAAGTCGATACCGGACGTGTTGGCATACCGCCGCGCGTTGGCCACGACGAGTCTGAGGTTGGCAGTGAGGAACGCGTCCTTAGCTTCACGACCGAGCCGCTCCTTGCGCCGCAACTCGATCTCTTCCTTCTTGGAACCAAAGACGCTCTCTTCGAGCTTCTCTGCGGCATCCTCGCCGCTCTCGATCTTCTGAGCGAGTTCAACCTCCTGTTCCGCGGTGAGCAGGTCGTACTCGCCGATCGCGGTGAGATACTGGCTGACGAGATCGGTCGTCAGTCTGCCTCGTTCATCCGTGAGCTTGCTTCGACGATCCCTACGAACACGGTCGGGTGCCGGCTTGCCGTTGGGACGCGTCTGGTCCATCGATGCCATATGGGGGTTGTCCTCCGTCATTCAGGTTCGGTACGGTGGGGCAGCCGCACGCCCGTGCACTATGACACAGATCAAGTGTCGTGTGAACCCCTTTTCTGAACACCCACGCGTGCGCAGGTGATCCCGGACGATAATGGAATCATGCCCGCCAACCTCACTCCCGACTACAAGTCGGCAGAGGCGGAATACCGGCGAAGCCGCGACCCGGACGAGCGGCTCGCCGCGCTCAAGGAGATGTTCAGGACAGTACCCAAGCACAAGGGCACGGAGCATCTCAGGGCCGACATCAAGACCCGTATCAAGGAGCTGACCGACGAGCTAGCGGGTCCGAGAAAGGGAGGCGTCAGGGGAGGTCCTCCGACCGTCATCCGACCCGACGGAGCGGCACAGGTAGCGCTCCTCGGGCCCCCGAACGCCGGGAAGTCTCTCCTGCACGAGCGGCTGACCGGTTCCCACTCCCAGTCGGGACCGTACCCCTTCACGACCCAGTACCCCCACCCGGGAATGCTCCGATTCGAGGACATCGCCTTCCAACTCGTGGACCTCCCTCCGGTCGCCGCCGACCATCCGATCCCCTGGCTGGCGAATGCACTGCAACCCGCCGACGCGTGCCTTCTCGTGGTGGACGTGTCGACAGCGGGATGCGTCGAACGGGTCGAATCTCTGCACACTGCGCTCGCGGCGCGCCGGGTCACCCTGACGGGTTCCTGGGATCGAACGAACGCAGACGACGATCCGTTTGCGATCCTCCTGCCGAGCCTGCTCGTCGCCACCAAGGCCGACCGCGCCTCGAAGTGCATGGAGTCGGCCCAGGTGCTCGAGGAACTCCTGGGACTCGACTACCCGACCCTCGCCGTGTCCGCAACCGAGGGAACCGGCCTCGATTCGATCGGACGGTGGCTTTTCGAACACCTCGACATAGTCCGTGTCTACACGAAGGTACCTGGCAAACCACCAGACATGCATCGGCCCTACACAATCAGGAAGGGAGACACCGTCGAAGATGTCGCGACGTTGGTCCACAAGGATCTCGCACGGACCTTGAAGTTCGCACGCATCTGGGGATCGGCCACGTTCGACGGTCAGCAGGTCGGACGAGAGCATCAACTCGTCGACGGTGATGTCGCGGAGTTGCATTCGTAGGTTGTCGGTCATGGGTTTTCGGTTTTCGGTAAGACAATCGCTCCAAGGTCCCGGGAAGCGGGGCACGGCGAGCGGAGCGAGCCTTCCTACCGACGACTGATAACCGAAGACCGAGAACCGAGCTAGCGTCGGTTCGTGGCCAATCGTCTCGAACTGGAAACGAGCCCGTACCTGCTCCAGCACGCAGACAACCCTGTCGACTGGCACCCGTGGGGTGAAGAGGCGTTCCGAATCGCCGCCGAGCGCGACCGTCCCGTCCTCTTGTCCGTCGGGTATTCGTCGTGTCACTGGTGTCACGTCATGGCCCACGAATCCTTCGAAGACCCCGCTACGGCAGCACTGATGAACGACCTGTTCGTCAACGTGAAAGTCGACAGGGAGGAGCGGCCCGACGTCGACGCCGCCTACATGGCCGTGCTCCAAGCGACGACCGGTCGGGGCGGATGGCCGATGACCGTGTTCCTCACACCAGACCGCAGACCGTTCTTCGCGGGCACCTACTTCCCGGCGATCGCCCACCAGGGGATGCCCTCGTTCCAGACCGTGCTCGTCGCCGTCGCCGACGCGTGGGAACATCGTCGAAACGAACTGACAACGACGGCGACTCGCCTGGCCGAAGCCGTCGGCAGAAAGATCCCCGGAGAACGCACACTCCCAGGTCTGGACTTCGTGAACGAGGCGGTACGCACGATCGCCCGCCAGTTCGATCCGATCAGCGGTGGGTTCGGATCGGCTCCGAAGTTCCCCCAGGAACCGGTACTCGAGCTGCTGCTTCGTGTCGGCAGCATCGATGCGCTCGATATGGCGAGGACGACGCTCAGCGCGATGTCGACGGGGGGAATACGGGACCACGTCGGAGGCGGGTTCGCCCGCTACTCGGTCGATCGCTCGTGGACCATCCCCCACTTCGAGAAGATGCTGTACACGAACGCGCAGCTCGCACGAATCTACCTCCGTGCAGGCCAGGCCCTTCGGGAGCCGGCGTTCACAGAGGTGGCGCTCGACACACTCGCCTACCTCCTGCACGGCCTCCGTCTCCCCACCGGCGCTTTCGCCTCGGCGGAAGACGCCGATTCGGAGGGAGCGGAGGGAACGTTCTATCTGTGGGACCTCGCCGAGATCGTGGACACGGTCGGACCCGAACTCGCCCCACTCGCACTCGCAACCTTCGGGGTGGCGGAAGGAGGCAACTTCGAAGGCCGCACCCATTTGAACGTCGCCGACGAGCACGCCGGCGATGACCTTGGGATCGACCGCCCAACGGCGCGAATCATGCTGACGGAGATCCGACGAAGGCTCCGGAATCGCCGCTCGACGCGCCCTCGTCCTGGACTCGACGACAAGGTCATCACCTCCTGGAACGGACTCGCCATCCGAGCACTCGCGGAGGCCGGCGCTGTCGTTGCCGATCCAAGGCTCACCCACGCGGCAGCAGAGGCAGCGTTGTTCATCCGAGACTCGATGGTGGTGTCCGGCAGGTTGATGAGGAGCAGGAGGCAGGGTCGCGTGAGTGGCCCGGGGTTCGCCGACGACTACGCCTCATTCGCCCTCGCCCTGTTCGCCCTCTATCAGGCAACCGGCGACGTCGACTGGTACCGAGAGGCAGTACGCCTCACCGACAGCCTCATCGAGCTGTTCGACGATCCCGATGGTGGGTTCTTCACCTCCGGGGCCGACGCCGAGGCACCGCTGGCCCGAACGAAGGATTTCACGGACTCGCCGATGCCCTCCGCGAACTCACTCGCAGCCGAGGCGCTGCTCATCGCATCGATGTTCACCGGAAGATCCGATCTCCGTTCACGATTCGAAGAGACCGTGCGAGCTGCGATGCCCATCGCACGAACGTCGCCGATGGCCGCAGGCCATCTCCTGGCGGTCCTCCACACGATCCTGAACGACCCGCGGGAGGTTGCGATCACCGGACCGGCCGCGGCCGAGCTGGTATCCATCGTGTGGGAGGAGTTTCGCCCAGGCGTCGTTGTGGCTGTCGACACAGACGGCACCGGCGGGGCGACGATACCGCTCCTCGAGGGACGCTGGTCAGATCGGACGCTCGCCTACGTCTGCAGAGGATTCGTGTGCGACCTGCCCGTTTCGAATGCCGATGACCTCAGGTCACGCCTGCAGTGACCGTGTCCTCTACCGAGAGGACATCCGCGGTGAACACCACATAGGTCACCCACAGCACATCGGCGAGGACCAGATGCGCGATCTGCAGCCATAGCGGTGTGTGTAGGAGAACGTTCGCCAGACCCGCGACGAACTGAAGAACGACCAGCCCGATGATGATCCGACCGGACGTGCGATCAGTTGCGATGCTGCCGACGATCCGGATGAGCAGCAGACCGACGGCGATCGCGATCAGCGGGTGCGCGACTCTCAGACGGGTAAGGAAGTACTCGGCAGAGTCGAGGCTCTTCGAGATGCTCGACACTATGGACTCCGACGGTAACAGTGTGTCGGCCAGGGCGGTCACACCACCAGAGGCAGCGATCAGCGCGACCCCAACGCCCCCGCCGACGAGCAGCCATCCGCGCCCACGTTGCCACTGCGCCGCCGGTCCTCCGTCGACCCAGTGGGCCGTCAGGGCCAGCGACGCGAGCAAGGCAAGGGTCGAAACGAGATGGATGGGGACGGCAACCGTGCGCGCGACCGACACGTTCTTTGCGACCCACTCGAACAAGACGAGCATGGCACCAAGCCCCGCTTCAACCAGCACGAACACACCGGCCAGTGTGGCGGTAGTTCTGACCCGATGGCCCCTGGCGAAGCTGTGGAAGACCTTCCAGATGAGCACGCCGACCAGGATCAGGGCGATCCCACTGGTGATCCGATGCGTGAACTCGATCAGGCGGGCTCCGTGGATCTCGCTAGGAATGAACTGGCCGTTGCAGGCCGGCCAGTGAGGACCGCATCCGGCGCCCGACTCCGTGGCCCGAACCACCGATCCAAAGGCGATGACCGCGACATTGAACACCACGGCTGTCCAGGCGAGCTTCGCGGTGCGTGACATCCCGGCGAGCATAGATGCTTCCTCCCCGCGGATACACTCTCGACGGTGATCTACGAAAGCGCTCTCGAGACGATCGGGAACACTCCGCTCGTTCGTCTCTCCCGCATCCACCCACCCGGCAACCTCGTCGCGAAGGTGGAATTCCTCAATCCGGGAGGGTCGGTCAAAGAACGGATCGCCGTCACGATGGTCGACAGGGCCGAGCAACTCGGACTGCTCCGGCCGGGAGGCACGATCGTTGAACCGACGAGCGGCAACACCGGGGTCGGGCTGGCAATCGTCGCCGCCGTACGCGGCTACAAGGTGATCTTCACCGTGCCGGATAAGGTCTCGAAAGAGAAGTGCGATCTTCTGCGCGCATACGGGGCCAGGGTGGTCGTCGCGCCCACAGATCGCCTTCCCAAGGACGCCGACTCGTACTACGGGGTTGCGCGCCGGATCGTCGCCGAGACCCCCGGGGCCTACAGCCCCAATCAGTACGAGAACCCCGCGAACCCGGAGGCTCACTACCTGACGACGGGTCCCGAGATCTGGGATCAGACCGACGGGAGGGTCGGAGCCGTGGTGATCGGCGTCGGTACCGGAGGAACCATCACGGGCGTCGGCCGCTACCTGAAGGAGACGAACCCGGACATTCTGATCATCGGTGCCGACATCGAGGGCTCCATCTACACAGCGCTGAGCGACGATGAGGTTCATCAGTATCTCGTCGAGGGTGTCGGGGAGGACTTCTGGCCGGAGACGCTCGATCCCAGGATCGTCGACGAATACATGATGGTGACCGACGCGGATTCGTTCACGATGGCCCGCCGGCTGGCCAAGCAGGAGGGTCTCCTGACGGGTGGCTCCGGAGGTACGGCAGTCCATGCGGCCGTCGATTTCGCCGAGCGTGAACCCGAACGTCTCACCGTCGTGCTGCTGCCCGACTCCGGTCGTGGTTATCTCTCCAAGGTGTTCAACGACGACTGGATGCTCGCCAACGGTTTCGAGGCGAACTGATGCACTTCGAGACCGACGCCATCCACGCAGGACAGGAACCCGACCCCACGACAGGGGCGGTTGTCGCCCCGATCTACGCCACCTCCACCTACGCGCAGGAGGCGCCTGGCGAGCACCGCGGCTACGAGTACTCCCGAACGGGCAACCCGACACGCCAGGCACTCGAGACGGCGCTCGCGGTCCTCGAAGGAGCCGACACGGGCGGGGCGGTCGCCACCGCTTCCGGGATGGCTGCTACAGCACTCATCGGCTACCTGCTCGCTCCCGGCGACCGGCTGCTACTCCCCGATGACGCCTACGGCGGAACGGTCCGTTTCTTCGCGAAGGTGCTCTCGGAACACGGTGTCCATTGGTCGGCGGTCGATATGACCGACATAGGTGCGATCGACCAGGCATTCGACGAACACACCCGACTCGTCTGGGTCGAGACGCCCACGAACCCGTTGCTTCGCCTCGTCGACCTCGCAGCCATCGTCGAACGGGCCCACGAGCATGGAGCATTAGTGGTCGTCGACAACACGTTCGCAACCCCGTACCTCCAGAGACCGTTCGAGTACGGCGCCGATCTCGTCGTCCACTCGACCACCAAGTACCTCGGCGGGCACTCCGATGTAGTTGGCGGCGCCGTCGTCGCCCGCGACCCGGAGATGTTCGAACGACTGAAGTTCCTCCAGAACTCCGCCGGTCCCGTTCCGGGACCGTTCGACGCCTGGCTGACACTCCGAGGGATCAAGACGCTCGCAGTGCGCATCGAGCGCCACTGCGACAACGCGGAGGCGGTGGCTTCGTTCCTCCAGGACCATCCCGAAGTGGCCGAGGTGGCCTATCCAGGCCTGATATCGCATCCCCAGCACGCGCTCGCCGCCCGACAGATGGCTCGGTTCGGAGGGATGGTCACGTTTCGGGCCGCGGGGGGTACGACAAAGGCCCACCGAGTGGCCTCGAGCACACACGTCTTCACGCTCGCGGAGAGCCTGGGCGGCGTCGAGTCGCTCATCGAAGTGCCTGCTGCCATGACCCATGTCGCCGTAGCCGGCACCTCACTCGAGGTACCTGGCGATCTGATCCGCCTCTCCGTGGGGCTAGAGCACATCGACGATCTCATCGACGATCTCGAACAGGCCCTGCGCGTCTGAGTCGCTGCGATACTGCACCACATGTACCCGACCCCGGTCATCGTGATCGCACTGGTCGTGACAGTGGCGGCGAGTGCACTTCAGGGAACCATCGGGTTCGGGTTCTCGGTCATCTCTGTACCGATCCTCACGCTGCTGTACCCGGGGCTCACGCCGATCCCTCAGCTGATGATGGTCGCTCCGTTGACCGTCTTCATGGCCATCCGGGAACGCAGTAGCCTCGATCTGAGAGGTGCGGGCTGGATCGTCGCTGGCCGGTTCCCAGGCGCGGTGATCGGCGCGATCTTGCTCGCCAACGTCTCGCGACGCGCCCTCGACGGTCTCATCGCGGGTGTCGTCCTGGCGGCGGTCATCGCTCTCGCTGTCGGCTTCAGCATCAAGCTCACGCCGCTGAACAAGTTCGTTGCCGGAGTCCTCTCGGGGATCAGTGGTACGACATCGGCGATCGGCGGTCCCCCGCTCGCCCTTCTCTACCGGAACGAGGCCGGTGCCACGCTCCGATCGAGCCTTGCGGCGATCTTCACGATCGGCGTCGCCATCAACCTCACAACCCTCGGGATTGCCGGTCAGATCCACCGGCAAGACCTCATGACGGCACTGTTACTCGTCCCCGCAGTAGCTCTCGGGCTGTTCTTCAGTCGCTACTTGACCGGTCGCGTGGAAGGTGAGTCACTCAGACGAGGCATTCTCATCGTGTCCGCATTCGCCTGCATCGGCCTCGCCGTCAAGACCGTGGTTGGGGCTTAGCATCCCGACGGTGGGCCTTGTCGAGCACCCGCCGGCGGATCTCCATGATGAGTTCCTCGTCAAGCGTCAGATCGATCTCTGCCAGATAGTCCTCTTGCATGACTGGATCCCAGTCCTCCCACGGCTTCACCAGAACGCGCCCTTCTTCCGATCCCAGCCAACCACCACCCGTAGCCGTTATACCACTCGCTGTGAGACTCCGTCAAGGGTGGAGACCGGACAACGCGTCCTTCAACGAATGGCTCGCGCCATGCATGCCCCACTCGACCAAGAGCAGCAGCACGACCAGGATCGCAAAGGTCAGGAGCGCCCGAATCCGATAGGTCGTCATCTGCCGGCGATCCTCGAGATACGACCTCTGCACCGGCGGAACCAGAAGTGGCTGCGGAGGAATAGCGGTTCGGTGTGGTTCCGCTCGAACTACTCGAGGCGTCGATCTCGGCAGAGTCGCAGAACCTCGTTGCCGATCGGGATGCTCTTCGGGTGCGATCGGCTCTTCGATCGGAAGCGCTTCAACCTCCGGGCCGCCCTCCACCGCACTGGCATCGCCCTGGGTTGGAGCCGGACCGAGCCCACCGACCCTCGAGCCCACCCCGTCCTTCTCGCCGGCGAGTGGCGGAATGCCCTCATCCGTCGGAGCGCGGTGCGCGCCGCCCACCGAGGGGGCCCAGACACCGTGCGGCACGACCTCATCTTGTTCCAGGTCCGCCGGGGCGAGATCGGAAAACGATCCTCCAAGCGGACCGGCAGGACGCGAGAGCCCGACGCTCTCGAGCAGCTCGTCCTCCGGCAGATCCAGCACCGCAGCCAGGGCCATGACAACTTCGGGATCGTTTGGTTCGCTCCGTCCCCACTCCCATCCCCTGATCGTCGAGGGAGCACGTCCGACCAGTTCCGCGATCCGCTGATGGCTCAATCCTGTGGCCACACGCCCCCGCTGCACGAGTGTCGCAAACGTCTCCATCGGTACCGCGAAGGTTACCCCGGCTCGCTGCGATCGCAGCCAACAGCTGACAGCCAACGGCTCGCGATTGCACCGCAAGGCGGCCACTCCGCCAACGGAGAATCCCCCCACAGAACGGCACCAACGCGGTGAGACCGGCGCGGGGGACTCCCGTCGGGGACTCACCAACCCGCCGCAACGGAGGCGACCGAGCGCCTGATGGGGTCCCCGGTCTTCGGGACCTCAACCCGGGATGTCGTTCAACACCGAGCCACTAACCTGCCGCACGGAGGCGACCGAGCGCCTGGTGGGCTCCCCGGTCTTCAAAACCGGTGGGGGGTCGAAAGGTCCCCGGCGGGTTCGATTCCCGTCCGCCTCCGCCAAGCTCGCTGCGCTCGTAGCTGACAGCCAACAGCCAACAGCCATCAGCCAGACCGCGACCAAAGTCAGTTCAAGACCGAGGGGCGTGTTTCCTCCCCCGCGTGTGAAGCGAGTGTTGGGATGCTCCTATAGATGTCAAGTGGGGGGTTGGGTGAGGTGGTGGTGGTGGCGATGTAGCGTTTGAGGCAGCGGATGGTTTCGGCTTTGGTTTTGCCGTCTTTGAGGCGTCGGGTCATGGAGTTGCGGGTGGGTTGGTGCCAGCGGAGTCTGACGATGGTGATGCGGTAGAGGGCGGCGTTGGCTTGTCGGTCGCCGCCTCTGTTGAGGCGGTGTCGTTGTTGGAGGCCTGAGGAGGCGTCGACGGGGCTGGTGCCGCAGAGCGCTGCGAATGATCGGGCGTTTGCGAGCCGGTTGGGGTTGGTGCCTGCTGTGATGAGCAGGTCGGCTGCGACGTGGGGTCCGACACCGCACATGTCTAGGAGTCCTTTGGGTGCGATAGCAGTCACGATGGAGCTGATGTGGCTGGTGAGGGTGTCGAGTTCTTCTGTGAGGTGTTGGTAGCGGCGGGCGAGTGTTTTGAGGGCCCATTTGGCTGCCTGGGTGGGATCGAGAGGGTCGCCGGGTCGGTAGTTGGCGGCGATTGTGACGGTCCGGGTGAGTGGCAGTCCTTGGTGTTGGGCGCGGATCGTGTCGTCTGCAGTGACGATGACGGCGTGGAGCTGGTTCGCGACAGCGGTACGTTGTTTCATCGCGGAACGTCGTGCGATACGCAACAGACGTAACGATTCGACCGGTCCGGTCCCGCCTCGGGGGGCACCGGTTGCTTCTCCAGACTGGACGGCCTTGGCTGCACTGATCGCGTCGGTGGTGTCTGTTTTGCCGTAGCGGCGGCGACGCTGCCGGTTCACCCGGGTCACCTCGATCACCCGGACTCGGGCTGCGGTGAGGTGTCGGGTCAGGCCGGCACCCCACGCGCCGGTCCCCTCAACACCCACCGTGTCAATCGTCCCGAACGATTTCATCCACCCGGTCAAGGTCCGATACCCAGCCGGTGTGGCCGGGAACGAACCAGTGGCGACCAGCCGACCCAACCCATCCAGAACGGCCGCAACGTGCACGTCACGATGGGTATCGACTCCGCCGGTGACAACCGGTCGTGCTTGTAAGCTTGCCATTGCTGTCCCTTTCCTTTCGAGATGACAGGGACGGCACGCACCGTCAGGAGATGGACAGTCCAGGGACGGGGCCTCTCACACAGGCTCCTATCAGGTCACATCCACCATCCGGCGAGTGCCACAACGGCGGAACCCCAAACGGTCAGCAGACAGATCCCAACAAAGGCACACAGCCCGGGAAGTGGCGAGTCACACCAACCACTCGAGGTTCCGCCACACCCATTATCCCTGGGGAGGTGGACTCGGCCAAAGGCAGAGGACGGAGGAGGCCGCTCCCAGCAACCCAGCCCGCCTCCGACAATCCCCACCAGACACCATGACCGCGCCAAGGAGGGGAGACTCGGTGAACGGAGTGAGCCCTAGTGAATCCCACTCGGGCACAGATGAACGAGAACGTCGACGACCTCAGGAAAAGCTCCTTCGATGCGGTCGGCCACTGCCGAGCTGATTCGATGTGCCTCCTCGACGGTGAACCCTGGATCAACTTCGGCATGCAGGTCCACGAACACCTCCGACATCGACCCCCGAGTTCGTACCGAGTGGCACCCCTCCACCCCTTCGACCTCCCGGACGACTGCACACACCTCCTCGGCATCCAAACGCGCCCGGTCCGAGAATGTCGCCTCGGCTCGCGAGAGAACCGCGACTGCCGTTCTGATGATCGCGAGCGCCACGATGAGGGCGATGATCGGGTCCGCGATGGCGATGCCCAGCCTGACGGCGACGAGGCTGCCGATGACACCCAGGCTCACGAGAACATCGGATGCGGTATGGCTGGCGTCGGCCAGCAGCAGGTCACTTCCCACTCGCTTGCCCACTCGCCGCTCGTACAGAGTCACCCAGATGTTCACAGCGAGGGTCAACAACATGATGACGAAAGACAGGACCGTCACCTCCGGAGATCGGGCATCCCCTATCAACCCTTCGACGGCGCTCCTGCCCACCTCCCAAGCGGCGACAACCAGCATGCCTCCGATCGCCGCGGACGCATAGGTCTCGTACTTCCCGTGGCCATACGGGTGGCTCTCGTCGGGGGGTCGAGCCGCCAGAGCCATGCCAAGCAGCCCGATCACGTTCGAGGAGCCGTCGAACAGGGAATGGAACCCATCTGCCGTCATGGCCACCGAGCCGGTGAACAGCCCGTACCCGAGCTTCGCTCCGGCAACGACGAGGTTCAATACGAGGACGATCCACAGCGTCTTTCGGACAACTCGTACACGTTCGGTCCGCACCTTCACGATTACGAGGTTACTGGCAGACCATCAAACCAGATCAAGGAGGGGGTCGAGCGAGCGGTACCTGTAATCTGGTCGTGCGTCCGTCGGCGCGATGCCCCGGCGGTTGTGCCAGAAGACGTCCATCCCAACACCCGCCGCCCCACCGATATCCGACACCGACCCTGCCACGAACAGCACCGAATCTGCCGGCTGGCCAAGTTGAGCCAGCGCTTCGCGGTACGGACGGGGGTCTGGCTTGTACCATCCCGCATGCTCGGCGGTCACCACGACGGGGATCTCCACCCCGAGCCGATCAACGGCACGACGGGCAAGTGCTGTAGAGCAGTTCGTCACCACGGCGACTGGAACCCTCGCTGCGACCACTGACAGCACTTCGGTTGTCTCGGGCCAAGGCGTCAGTTCATCCCACCGTTTCATGAGATCGTCGCCAGCGCCCCTACCCACTCCGACATCCAACGCTGCCTGCTCGACGAGCTGTTCATAGGGTACGTACCGACCGGCACCGTAGGTGAGCTCGAGGTACCGATCCCTCCACGCAATACCGTGTCCGGAAGCGATCTCCTCCCACAGGGTCCACGAGTCGAGAAGCGCTGTCAGCAGGTCGAAAGCGACTGCCTCGTACGTCATCGATCCGAACAGTAGACCCGACGCGGGCTCTGCCCGCCAGTTGTCAGTCGTCAGTCAGCAACCAGTCTCCAGTCTCCTGCAACAAGGCTGCCTGAGACAGCGCGAGACCGCCGGGAGGAACGCCAAACCCAGAACCGAAGACTGCAGCGAGCCAACAGCCAACAGCTGACAGCTGACAGCAAGAACGCGACCAGGAACACCACGAGACTGCAGGGCGACTTCCTACTCACAACCCAGTACCCAGAACGGGCTCCCGAAGGGAGCCCTCTACCCCGGCTCGTCTGACCATAGACGCCTGAGTTCCTCACTCGACTCGAGCAGCTCATCGAGTCTTCCCCTGGCCGCGACCCGCCCGCCTTCGAGCACGACGACCTGATCGGCTCGCCGCAGAGCGGCCCGACGGTGGGAAACAACGAGGCTGGTCGCGGATGCACGCTCTTTGAACATCTGCTCCCACAATGTACGTTCAGTGTCCACGTCGAGCGCGCTCGACAGATCGTCGAACACGTACAGCTCGGGTTCCCGGAGGAACATCCGCGCGGCGGCGGTTCGCTGCACCTGTCCCCCCGACAGGCGCACACCGAGGGGCCCGACCTCGGTGTCGAGTCCGTTGGGCATCGTCGCAACGTCGGGTTCGAGCACAGCGGAGTGGACAGCGCGCATGATCGTTTCGTCGTTCACCTTGGCGCCTAGTGCCAGGTTGTCGCGAAGCGTCATCGAGAACAGCAAGGGGATCTGGGGGGTGTAGGCGCTGTACGGAGGCACGAAGAACGTCGCTGGATCGTCAACGATCGTGCCGTTCCACCGGATCTCGCCCGCAGCCGCCTCGTACAGACCCAGGAGCGTTCTCAACAGCGTCGTCTTGCCGGAACCGATCCTGCCGGTGATCACGGTGAACGATCCACGTTCCAAGACGAGATCGACATCGTCGATCCCTTTGTCGGACTCGGGGTAGTGGTATGTGAGGCCCTTGATCTCCAGGCGCTCGAGCAGCTCACGTTCGGGTGGGTCCGGCAAGGCCGGCACCGGGCCTGTCAGGTGAATTGCCTTGGGCTCAACGAGCCGATCGGCAGACGTGCCCTGCATCAGTTCATACATCCGGTCGAACGCGACGGACGACTGACGCAATCTCGCGATGAACAGACCGATGAAGTGCACCATGTCGGTCGCGAAGGTCAGGAAGTACACGAAGATCGCGAAGTCACCGACGCTGAACCCACCGCTGGGTCCCATTGCTCCAGCGGCGAGGATGAGGATGATCCCGGTTCCGATGTTGACCGTGTTCCAGAAGATCGACTCGAGGATCGCGGTGAACACCCTGTCTCTGACCGCGACGATCCGACGCTCGTCGTTCAGACGGCGCAGGTGCCCGACCATGCCTTCCTCGGCGCCCGCAACTTTGATGGCCTGCACAGATCCGAACGTTTCGCCGATCGCCTCGGTCACCCGACCAGTCGCCTCGCGTGCTGCCGTCCGGTAGGCGCGGATACGCGTGCCCGCACGTTCGGCCAGCACCACCACCAACACCAGCGGGATGAACACGATCAACGTGATACGGGCGTTGATCGACGAGAGAATCGCGATTGCGACAGCCGCAAACGTGATGGTTCCGACCATGTCGGTCGTCCAGGAGATCGTCTCGGCCACCTGATCCACGTCATCCCGGAATCGACTGATGGCCTCGCCAGGGGAATCGGGAACGGCCCTCGCGCCCGGCAGCTCCAGGATGCGGTCCAGCATGTTGCGACGGAGCAGCACGGAGCCTCTGAACCTGAAGTTCTCGTCGTTGTACATGCCGAACTGGACGATCCCGACACGCGCGACGGCGTAGGCCCCCAAGAACGCAATCAGCGTTCCAACCGTGAACCCGGCCGTCGCGCCACCCGTGAGCCGATCGAAGAACGCCTTCGTGATCAGGCCCGGGATGGCAGGCATGACCCAGACGCTCGCCCACGCGAGCACGTCGAGGAGGTACCGACCCGGTTGGTACTTGATGAGCCCCCACATGAGGTGCAGCGTCATGCGATCACGCTTCACGACAGCACCTCCTCCATCCCGACACGCAAGAAGTACGCAAAACGTGAATCCGGATCGTCGGCAAGTGCCTGTCGTCGACCGTACTCGACGATCTTGCCCCCATCGAGGATGAGGATGTCGTCGGCGCGCGTGACCGTGGCGAGCCGGTGGGCGATCACGATCCCTGTCCGGTTGGACATCAGGCGATCCACGGCATGCTCGATGAGCTGTTCGGTTGCCGGGTCCAGCCTGGACGAGGCCTCGTCCAGGATCACGAGGCCCGGGTCGCGCAGGAAGATGCGGGTGAACGCGAGGAGTTGCGCCTCCCCGGCCGAGAGGCCACCACCTCCCGCCTCCAGCATGGTGTCGAGCCCATCGGACAGACCTTCGACCCAGTCGGTAAGGCCGAGTTCCTCGATGACGGCATGTATCTGTCGGTCATCGATACGCGAGTCGAAGAACGTCAGATTGTCGCGCACGGTTGCCCTGAACAGCTGCACGTCCTGGGTGACCATCCCTACGCGGTGTCGCAGGTGCTCCGGGTCGGTCTTGTCGAGCCGAACATCGCCCACGATCACCGCTCCCCCGATCGGGTCGTAGAGGCGCGTGAGAAGCCTGGCGAGGGTCGTCTTGCCACTCCCCGTGCGGCCGAGCACACCGAGCACCCTGCCCGCCGCGAGGCGGAGATCGAGCCCGTCGAGGACGATCTCGCCCTTGTCGTCGTCACCGTCCTCGTAGGCGAACGACACGTCGTCGAACGCGACTGAAAGGGCACCGTCGGGCAGGTGGTGCGCCCCGTCGGAGGAGAGCTTGGAGTCGAGCGCGAGGAGAGACTCCACTCTGGTCAACGCTGCAGCGGCCTTCTGGAGGTCTTGCATCTGGGTCCGGATGCGATCCATCGGTTGGCGCATCAACTCGCTGTACGAGAACACCAGGTACACGGACCCGATCGTCAGGACCCCGTTACCGAAGAACTTCGACCCGAGCCAGTAGACGAGTGATGTCAGCGCCGAGAACAGCACGATGTTGGTAGACCAGAGGTGCGCCCACCCCATGAAGCCACGCACCGATGCGGGCAACCACTCCCGGACATGATCGGTGAACCTGGACACGACGAATGGAACGCCACCGTTGGCACGCACGTCTTCGGTTCCGCCGAGCTGCTCGCCCAGGAATCCGTAGAACTCCGCGCTCTTCTGACGAACGCGCTTCCACCACGGCATGGCGATCGACTGAATGCCCATCATCCCGGCGAGGGCGGCAATGGCGAACACCGAGATGCCCAGCCCGATCCACAGGTTCTCGACGAGCAGCAGGACGAGGATCCCGACAAGCAACACCAGATTGGCAACCACGTGGATGACGAACTGGGAGAAGAAATTCGACAGGGCGGTGATGTCACCGTCGATGCGCTCGATGAGCTCACCCGGAGTTCGCGTCTTGTGGAACCCCATGTCCAGGTGCAGGAGGTGGAAGGCGAGATCGCTACGCAGCTCGTTGGTTGCCGTCCAGCCCACCGTTTCCGCCAGGTAGGTGGCCACGACGGAGAACAGCTGCTGGACGACGGCGAGCACCATGAAGAGCACGGCCAGCGTCACCAGCTGCGAGTGTGCCGCACCGGAGGTCGCCCCGTCGATGAACCGTCGCACGATCTGCGGGTTGATGAGTTGGAATGCGATACCTGCGATCAAGAGGATCGCGAGCGCGACAACCCGACCGCGCTGAGGGCGCAGGTAGTCAACGAGCAGCGATAGGTAGCGACGAATCATCGGGAAGTGAAGCCTACCGATCGGCACGTCCGAAGCCGGCGGAATATCGCCGAGCCACCCCTGCGGATAGCTTGCAGATGCAAGCAGTTGGCGCGATACTGCAAACAATGGTTAACCATCTGGACGGATCCATGAAAGGGACCTGATGACGCAGTACGCCCCCCCTCTCGACGAGTTCAGATTCGCACTCAACCACCTTCTCGACTTCGACCTCCTCGCCTCGTTCGACCGGTACTCGGAGCTCGACGCCGATCTGATCGATGCAGTGCTTGGAGAAGCAGGCAAGTTCTTTGCAGAGCAGTGGTTCCCGCTCAACAAGACCGGCGACGAGGTCGGTTCCAAGCTCGTTGACGGCGCCGTCGTGACGCCGGAGGGCTTCAAGGAGGCCTACCGCCTGGCTGCCCAGAACGGCTGGGTGGGTGTTCCCGCAGATCAGACCCACGGCGGTGGCCAGATGCCACAGGTCGTGATGGCGGCGATCACCGAGATCCTCGACTCGGTCAACGCGAGCCTGTCCATGGTTCTTGGGCTCACTCAGGGCACCGCGCACGCCATCATCGAGCACGGCTCAGAGGAACAGATCGCCACGTACGTACCGAAGCTCGTGTCGGGTGAGTGGGGCGGCACCATGAACCTGACCGAAGCGCAGGCCGGTTCTGATGTCGGTGCTCTGACGACCAAGGCCGTCCGTCAGGAGGACGGAACCTACCGGATCACCGGCACGAAGGTCTTCATCTCGTGGGGTGACCAGGACATCACGGAGAACATCATCCACCTGGTGCTCGCAAGGACACCGGACTCGCCTCCCGGAACGAGGGGGATCAGCCTGTTTGCCGTCCCGAAGTTCCTCATCAATCCCGATGGGTCGCTCGGCGAGCGCAACGACGTCAAGGTGGTATCGATCGAGCACAAGATGGGGATCCGCGCTTCCTCGACCTGCGTGCTGGCGTATGGAGACGAGGGAGAGGGTGCAGTCGGCCACCTCATCGGCGAAGAGCGCCACGGCATGCAGTACATGTTCACGATGATGAACGCCGCACGCATCGAGGTCGGAATCAGCGGCACGGCCATCGGTGAAGTCGCCTATCAGAACGCCGTCCAGTATGCGCAGGAACGACTCCAGGGCCGTCCCGTCGGAGCTCCGAGAACCGAATCGGTGCCGATCATCGAGCACCCCGACGTGCGCAGGATGCTCATGACGATGAAGGCCAAGCTGGATGCGATGCGCGCGATCGAATTGTCCAACGCGTACGCGTTCGACCTCGGACTGGGTCACCCCGACGAGTCGGTGCGCAAGGCTCAGCAGCTGTTCGCAGAGCTCCTCACCCCGATCACCAAAGCCTGGCTCACCGACTTGGGTGTCGAGATCACGGGCATCGCATCACAGGTGTATGGAGGGATGGGTTTCATCGAAGACAGCGGCATCCCTCAGTACTACCGGGACGCAAGGATCGGCACGATCTACGAGGGCACGAACGGCATCCAGGCGATCGATCTCGTCGGACGCAAGCTCCCGTCGGGTAATGGTGCTCCGATCATGGGGCTGATCGCAGACATGAAGGCAATTGACGCCGACCTCGAGAAGGCCGGAGCCCGTTTCGAGGGGATCCGTTCCAATCTCGCCAAAGGGGTGGCCGTCTTCGAGCAGGCGACCGGCTGGCTGGCCGTCAACGGCATGCAGGACCCGAACCAGGCGCTGGCCGGGGCGACCCCGTACCTGAGAATGTTCGGGTCGACCTTGGGAGCTTTCTACCTCGCGAAACAGGCACTGGCTGCGTCCGCTCTCCTCGACGAGGGCGCCGACGACAAAGAGTTCCTGGAGGCGAAGATCGTGACGGCTCGCTTCTACGCCGAGCAGCTCCTCCCACAGGATACGGCGTTGATCGGCGCCATCACGGCAGGTTCGGAGTTGCTGACGGCATTGGCGCCTGACCAGTTCTGATCACGCCTCGACGACGTTGATCGTGACCGAGTGCCACCCCGTCGCCCCGTCGGGCCGGGGTGGGAAACGCTCTTCGAGTTGGAGAGCACCGTCGCCGTCTGTTGCCCGTACCGTGATTGCATGCTTGCCCGCGGTCGCCTCCCAGTCGAGCACCCACTGCCGCCACGCCTCGATGCCGTCCTCGGTTCCGAGCCGGGCAGTCTGCCACGGTCCGTCGTCGACTTGAACCTCTACCTTCGAGATCCCGCGGGTCGGTGCCCACGCGACTCCTGCGATCGGCGTTGTTCCCACCGTGACCCTTCGCCCAGGTGAGGGAACGTCGATCCGGGATTCGGTCTTGATTGGCGCTTGTTTCGCCCAGCCTCGCGGAACCCAGTAAGCATCGAACGCCTCGAGGGTGGTCAGTTCGATCTCACTCAGCCACTTGGTCGCCGACACGTAGCCATAGAGACCGGCAACGACCATACGGGCGGGGAACCCATGATCGATCGGAAGCGGCTCCCCGTTCATCCCGACCGCGAGGAGGGCAGTACGCCCGTCGAACGCGAGCTGGGTAGGGAAGCCGACGGTGAAGTCGTCGACGGAGCGGCCCACGATCTGCGTCGCGCCATCTTGGACACCCGCCTGGTCGAGAAGCTCGGACAGCACAACCCCTTGCCAACGGGCGTTGCCGACGAGACCACCACCGACTTCGTTGGAAACACAAGAGAGTGTCACGTCCCGTTCCACCATTGGCATGGCAAGCAGCTCGTTGAACGTGAACTCGAGAGGATGATCGACCATTCCGGTGATCGACAGCTTCCACGTGTCCACATTGACCTTGGGCGCAGACAGCGACGTGTCGATCCGGTAGAAATCAGAGTTGGAGACGTACTGTGGGGAGATCCCCGCGACGTCGAGTGACGCCGTCATGGCCTCCGGCTGGGTGACAGGAGGCTGCAACACCACGTCGTTCCTCGCTCCGGTCGTCGCGGCTGCCTGCACGATCGCACGGCCCGCGACTGCCGCCAGCCCACTCAACGCGACGAGCGAACCGGCCTGTCGCAGAAACTTCCGCCGTCCCTTGTCTGCGATTCCGGTGCCGGTTCGCAGCAACAGGAACAACGTCCCGATGGCCGCGACGAACGCGACGCCTGCTACCAGAATCGCGGCCCACACGGGCTCGGTCGCGGCGATCGCGAGGCCGCCGACCACGCCCAGGAGTGCGAAGCCGGCCGCGCCAAGCCATCGTCTGCGTGCAGCCAAGACACCGAACAGAGAGCCCAGGAGCAGCGTGAACACGATCACACCGATGATCAGAGCGGGCTTGTCGGCCGTCCCGAGCGTCGACACGGCGAAGTCTTTCACGAACGGTGGCGCGGCATCGATCACCCGAGAACCGACGGACAGCACGAGCGATGAACCACCGGGGACGATGCCCCCGAACAGCTCCCCGAATCCGACGGCTGCGGCAGCGGCCGCGACACCTGCGAGGGCGGCATCTCTTCGTTTCATCACCGTCGATCGTATGTGGGCCGGGTGCGTTTGTCTCGCATTTCGGCGTGAGTTTCGCAAACGTTGAGAGTTCACGCCGGTAGCCTGGCCCGGTGACTACCGAGCAATCACCGAAGGAAGAACCGACCCCTACCCCACCCCACTTCGAGGAGCACCTCTCCGAAAGCGCCCATAGCGCCACGATCGGCGGGGAGACGTTCGACTACACGGCCACGGCGGGACGCTTCCTCCTCACTGAGGAGGAAGGCGAGAAGAAGGCGTCGTTCTTCTTCGTCTCCTATACACGCGACGAGGTCGCCGACCCGTCCGAACGTCCCATCGTCTTCGCGTTCAACGGTGGCCCCGGCTCGGCCTCCGTGTGGCTCCACCTCGGCCTTCTCGGTCCGCGCCGCGTCTACCTGGATGACGAAGGCAACCAGACTCCTCCTCCGGGACGACTGGTGGCAAACGATGAATCGATTCTCGACGTTGCAGACCTCGTGTTCATCGATCCCGTATCGACCGGCTTCACCAGGGCAATCCCCGGCAAAGAGGCTTCGTCGTTCTACCACTTCACCCGTGACATCGAGATGGTGGGCAGATTCATTCGTCTCTATCTGAACCGGTTCGGAAGGTGGGCTTCCCCGAAGTACCTGATCGGCGAAAGCTACGGAACAACCCGGTCGGCCGGGCTCGCTCGTCACCTCCTCGAGCGCTACGGCATGTACCTCAACGGGGTGATCCTGATCTCGTCCGTACTGAACTTCCAGACGATCGCCGTCGACAAGACGACGAAGACGTTTCATCGCGGCAACGACCTTCCCTACCTCCTGTATCTCCCGTCGTACGCGGCAGCGGCCTGGTATCACCACAAACTCGAAGATGACCTTCAGGCGCTTCCTCTAACGGATGTGCTAGCGGAAGCGGAAGCCTTCGCATCCGGTGACTACATGGTGGCCCTGTGGCAGGGGGATCGCCTCCTCGAGGAGGACCGATCCCGCACCGCAGCAGAGATCGCGAGACTCACAGGTCTCTCACCTGAGTTCGTCGAACGCTCTGACTTGCGCATCGAGAAGTTCCACTTCCTCAAGGAACTCCTCAGAAGCGACGGGTACACGATGGGACGCATCGACAGTCGGTACAAGGGGATCGATCGCTATCTCGTCGGTTCCATGCTCGAGAACGATCCAAGCATCGATGCAACGCTCGGGTCATACGCGGCGATGTTCAATGACTACGTTCGGCGCGAGCTGGGTTATGAAAGCGACCTGCCGTACGAGATCCTCAATCCTGACGTGAACAAGGACTGGAGCTATGAGGATTTCCAGAACGCCTACGTCGACGTCTCAGAAGCCCTGCGTTCGACGATGGCCCGCAACCCTCATATGCGCGTCTTCGTGGCATCCGGCTACTTCGACATGGCCACCCCCTACTACGCGACCGACTACACGATTCACCACCTCGGCCTGCGTGACACCGACCGGGTTACCGAACACCGGTACGAGGCAGGACACATGATGTACGTGCACCGACCGTCACGCGAACGGCTACGAGCCGATCTGGGGTCGTTCCTGAGAGGCCAGGACGGCTGACCGCCCGGCCCACGCAACCACGGGACGCGCGATGTGGAGAGGTACATCAGAAAGCGGCCGTCTCCAGACTCCGGCACACTGGACTACGCGTGACCCTGAGACCGTCCACCGAGAACCGAAGACCGACCGCTAGGCGCGCGGGTGCTGCTAGGGATGTTCGGAAACCGGCAGCCTGCCGAGCAGCATCTCGACGGTACGTCTGAGGTTCTCGGGGAGATACGGCTTTTCGAGGTAGGCGTCTGCGCCACCCCTGTAGGCGCGCTCCATCGATTCGTCACCGGCGTGCGCCGTTACCACCAATACCGGCAGCCTGACGGTTACCGGGTCACTCCGCAAGGCATCGAGGATCTCCCAGCCACCCACCCCGGGAAGGGCAATGTCGAGGATCAGAAGGTCGACGTCACCTTGCCTCGCCCGATCGAGTCCGCTGAGTCCGTTCGGCTTGACGACGATCTCGCATCCCAACCTTCGGAGACTGACCTCCGCGAGCAACGAGTTGGACGGTTCGTCCTCGATTATCAGAATCCTCTCTATCACACCAGCAAGTATCGGCGACATGGCTCCAAAACTTGACAGGCTGAATTCGCGACCCCTCATGCCGCGTATGATCTCAGCTCCATGACTACGCCTCTACGGATCGGACCAGGTGGCCTCACGCGATGCTGGTGGCCGGGCGACGACCCGCACTACGTCTCCTACCACGACACCGAGTGGGGGTTCCCGATCCGTGACGACACGCTGCTCTTTCAGAAGCTCTCCCTCGACTCATTCCAGGCGGGTCTGGCATGGATCACGATCTTGCGCAAACGAGAGGCATTCCGGGACGCATTCGACGGCTTCGACATCGATACCGTCGCCGCCTACCGAGACCGGGACGTGGACCGTCTCCTGGCCAACGCAGGGATCGTGCGCCATCGCGGCAAGATCGAGGCAACGATCTCCAACGCGCGTCATGCTCGCGAACTCATCGACGAGTTCGGGTCACTGGCTGCCTACCTCGACCGATTCACCCCGCTGCCTGCCGATCCTCCCACGGGTGACCTTCCCACGCAGACCACCGAGTCTGAGGCGCTGAGCAGGGACCTCCGGTCGAGAGGATTCAAGTTCGTCGGGCCGACGATCGTCTATGCATTCATGCAGGCGGTCGGCATCGTCAACGATCACTTCGACGGATGCTTCGTGCGGCCAATCGTGGATGCGACACGATGACGTTCAGGTCGGTTGCGTTCCCGACCGAGCACGGCGGGTGGGGATTCACGTTCGAGCCGATCCTCCTCGGGTTGCTCGTGGCGCAGACAGCCACGGGGTGGGAGCTAGGAGTGGCAGCGACTGCCGCCTTCCTCGCACGACGCCCGGTGAAGCTCGTTGCCACCGACCTCGTGCGCCGACGCTGGCTCGAACGGTCGAGTAAGGCACTCACCGCCGCGGCCCTCTACGTGCTCGTCGCGCTCGCCGGCGCCATCGGCGCGTTCGTCACACATCGCGGTCCGTTCTGGTGGCCGCTGCTGGTTGCTACACCATTCGCTGCCGTATCACTTCGTGCCGACGCGCACAGTCAGAACCGTGGGCTCGCCCCGCAACTGTGTGGCGCGGTCGCCATGGGCTCGACCGTCGCAGCGATCATGATGGGTGCAGGCTGGGATTGGGTCCCGTCGTTTGGGTTGTGGGGCGTGCTTGCAGCACGCGACCTGGCAGCGATCGTCCTTGCCCGCGGTATGGTCCGTCGATTCAAGTCCAAGGACGTTCCACATGGACCGATCTTGTGGGTACAGATCGCGGTGATCCTCGCGACGCTTGCGTTGGCACTGTCGGGCGCAGCCCCTTGGTTGTCGGTCGTAGCGATGGTGCTACTTGCGCTGACGTCGGTCGTTTCACTGCATCGTCCTCCGGTCCCCGCCAAGATGGTTGGATGGACCCAGATGGGAGTCGGGTTGGTGGTTGTGCTGCTGACCGCGCTGGGTGTTCATGTCGGCTTCTGAGCCCGTACCCTTCGAGGGAATGTGTGCGGTAACGCCAGTGTGGACCGCATGATCGCATGATCGGACCTGGGTTCGACTCCACACTTGACGCCGCGAAGACGGGCGCCGACTGGGCGTGGACCGCCCTCTATCGCGACCTGGCCGGACAGGTGCTCGGATACCTTCGGGCACAAGGGTCCACCGAACCGGAGGACCGGTTGGGCGACGTGTTCCTCCAACTGGCTCGCAACATCCCCACATTCGAAGGAGACGAAGCTGCGTTCCGATCGTGGGTGTTCATGATCGCTCACCACAGAGTGATCGACGAGCGGCGCCGATGGTCCCGCCGACGCGAGTACCCGACCGACGATCAGATGGAGTCCGTCGCCGACCCAGCACCCTCGGTCGAAGACGAAGTCGACACCAGTCTCGCAACCGACGAGACGTATGCGTTGATTCAGGAGCTGTCTCCTGCCCAACGCGACGTGTTGACACTGCGCATCATCGCCGGTCTGACCGTTCCCGAGATCGCAGTGATCCTTCGCAAGCGTCCCGGAGCGGTGAAGGCACTTCAGCGTCGAGGCCTGGACGCGCTTCGCAGAAGACTGGTCGTACCCCTATGAGCTCGTTCGACGGTAACGGGGGTGAGATGGAGAGATTTCACAGACTCAGCGACGAAGAGGCCGAAGCGATCATCGACGGGACGGCTCCCCAGAGCCCTGTCGGCGACTACCTCGCACGGCTCCGGACCGCCGAGCCTGTCGAACAGACCACGTCGACGGCTCAGATTGCCGCGACCGCGAACGCTGTCCGTCTCGCCCCGGCACACAGCCGGGTTTCCCGACGCTATCGATGGAGGAGACGTACCGTGTTCGGAAGCTTCATTACCGCAATCGTCGCAAAGGTCCTCGCGGCGTCTGTCGCGCTCGCCGCCGTCACAGGTGGAGTTGGGGTCGTTGCCAACTCGGCCGCACCCGGCGACCCGCTCTACAAGGTCGATACCTTCATGGAGAGGGTCGGCCTGTTCGACGGCGGGACTCAGGAGCGGCTCCAAGAGGCGGAACACCTCGTCGTCCGCGATCGCGTTTTCCAGGGTCTCGAACTCGCAGGAACTGCGATCGGACAACTGCGCGATGGCTATGGACCGGCCGCGGAGGCCCTCGAGCAGGCCGCCGTGCAGGTGCAGACTCGGACACAGACGTCTGAGCAGTACCGGGACGACCTGACCGAGATGCTGCGCATCATGACCCGTCAGATGGAGCAGCAGCAGGTGAACCAGGTCACCGAAACCGCCGAGCAGGTCAGGGAGACCACCCGTGAGATGATGAACCAGCCGAGCGAAGCCCCCGACTCGACGACCACCACGATGGTGCCGTCGACCATGGCGCCCGGCTCGGGCGACGGCCATCACGGCGGTGACGACAGCGGCGGCAACGGCGGCAACGGCGGCTCGGGCGGCGGAGGCCAATGACCCCACCGCGTGGGACCGTAGTGGTGAGAGGGGGGCTCGAGCCCCCTCTCATGGTGTCTACGCGTTGCGGATGGCGGCGTGGGCGGCGGCCAGGCGGGCGACCGGTACCCGGAACGGCGAGCAGCTCACGTAGTTCAGGTTGAGCCGGTGACACAGATCGATCGACGATGGATCACCGCCGTGCTCTCCACAGATGCCAACCTCGAGGTCCGGCCTGGTCGAGCGACCTCCCTCCACGGCGATCCTCATGAGCTTGCCAACGCCCGCCTCGTCGAGGCTGGCGAACGGGTTCGCAGGCAGGATCCCCTGTTCCAGGTAGTCGAGGAGGAACCCGGTTTCGGCATCGTCACGGCTGATCCCGAACGTCGTCTGGGTCAGGTCGTTGGTGCCGAACGAGAAGAACTCGGCGTACTCGGCCATTTCATCGGCAGTCAACGCCGCTCTCGGGATCTCGATCATCGTGCCGAACTTGTAGTCGACAGTCATCCCCTGTTCTTCCATCACCTTCTTGGCTTCGGCCTCGAGTACATCGCGCTGCCGCTTCAACTCGTTGACGTGGCTCGTCAGCGGGATCATCACCTCGGGGTGAGGGTCGACGCCCTCCTTCTTGACCAGAATCGCTGCCTCGAAGATGGCCCGGACCTGCATCCTCGTGAGTTCAGGGAATTCGATGCCGAGTCGGACACCGCGGAGTCCCAACATGGGGTTGGCTTCCCGCAGCGCCTCGGAGCGCTCGAGCATCCGTTCCTTTTCGGCAATCTCGGCCGCAGAGCCCTCGCCGGCCCGAAGCTCGGCGATGTCGGCGACGAGATCCTCGTGACTCGGCAAGAACTCGTGCAGCGGCGGGTCGATGAGCCTGATGATGACCGGCAGACCGTCCATCGCCCTGAACAGGCCGGCGAAGTCCTCCCGCTGGAACGGAAGAAGAACCGCGAGTGGGCCTTCCCGTTCCTCGGGGGTTTCGGCGATGATCATCTGCTGCACGTGCGGCAGCCGTTCGGACTGGAAGAACATGTGCTCGGTGCGGCACAAGCCGATGCCCTGCGCTCCGTAGGAGCGGGCTCGTTCGGCGTCACGGGGGTAATCGGCGTTGGTCCACACCTGGAGCCGGCGAATCTCGTCGGCCCAGCCGAGGAGCTTCATCAGTGACGGGTCGGAGATGTCGGGTATCTTCGTGTCGAGACGGCCGACGAACACGTCGCCGGTCGTCCCATCGATCGACATCCAGTCGCCCTGTGTGATCGTCTTGCCTGCGACCTTCATGACCCTGGCTTCCATATCGATATCCAGTTCGGACACACCCACGACGGCCGGCTTGCCGAACTGACGTGCCACCAGCGCCGCGTGCGAAGTACGTCCGCCTCTGCTGGTCAGGATGCCTTTCGCCGCGAGCATGCCGTGAACGTCATCCGGCTTGGTCTCGGGACGCACCATGATGACGTCCTTGCCCTCGTCGATCGCCCACTTCTGGGCCAGGTCGGCGTCGAAGGCGACGACTCCGACCGCTGCACCGGGTGACACGTTGAGCCCCTTGGCGACGAGGGCTCCTTCTTCCGTTGCCTTCGCACGCGACTGATTCTCGAACTGGGGGTGGAGGAAGAAGTCGACCTGCTCGGGTGACACACGTCCCACGGCTTCCTTTTTGTCGATGAGGCCTTCTTCGCACTGATCGACGGCGATTCTCACCGCCGCCTGCGCTGTGCGCTTGCCGTCACGCGTCTGAAGGAGCCACAGCTTGCCACGCTCGATCGTGAACTCCATGTCCTGC
>Ga0307426_1000526_pt1 | contig 26519 bp, 24 predicted proteins | sample SalMarWE160340MG_FD_202165 | JGI IMG/M metagenome (GOLD analysis project Ga0307426, IMG submission 202165) | Salt marsh sediment microbial communities from the Plum Island Ecosystem LTER, Massachusetts, United States - WE1603-40 | ecosystem: Environmental > Aquatic > Marine > Intertidal zone >...
CCATGAAAACATTGGCATAATCGTTTACCAGGTCCTGGATTACCTCACCGAATTTGCGCGCCGTGTCAACGTCCGTGCCGTAGTTTTCCGTCTGGTCGAAACAAAATACAAATGGCCGGTAATATCCGGCCAGTCCGCAAAAATCCTGGATGCGCTGCTTGCAGATCTCGTTGATTTGCTCAACCGAAAGTTCAGCGCCGGGGCGATCCGCCGGTCGGATACCAATCCTCTTGGCCTCATCGGCATCCAGGCTGCCGCCTTTCATCCAGTCCAGACAGGCCTGGCGCAGGTCGAAATCGTTCGGGAAATAGGCATACGTGGTCAGGACGCCCAACCAGCTTATCGGCGATGCATTGAGCCTGCTGCCGACCCGTTGGAGCTGTCTTTGCATCTGTTTGGCCAGCTCGGCTTTGGTTGAGCCGACCAGATCAACCCATTTTTTGTTTTTGCGAAGATTGTTGAGGGAGGCTGTTTTGAAAAAATCCAGGGCCGCCTTTTTATTTTTCGTCTTGACGGTACCGCTTTCAAGTCCGATCACAAGAACATTCATGACAATTCCGTGCATGAGCGCTTCAAGCTGGTTGGGTTCGTCTGCAAGGCAGAATTCCGCTTCAGCGCTGTCCGGAAACTCCATTTCCTGGACCATTTTTAGAAGGATCGATTTCCAACACGAGCCCGTGTCGGTAAACGGCCGCAAATAAACGAGCGTGGCGCTGCCCCGCAGCTCCTTGAACAGTCGGCCGATAAGGTGGGATTTTCCGTAGCCCGGCTCGGGGGAGATGATAAGCCGCGCCCCCGACGGTTTGCCTGCCCTGGGGGACGGGTCTGCGGTTAAGGCTGCAAACTGGCCGACCAGGGTCTGGAGCGGTTTGTCGTTCAGGCCGGCAACCGGCTTCTCAATTCGTCGCGGTTCCGATACAATGACGTCCTCAAAAGGATTAATTTCCATGATGATCACTTTACTGCTTAAAACTTACGAGCAAATGCGGTCGACCGTACAATTCAATGGCCCCGGCACGAACAGCTTCAGAGGATACCGACCAATCCCCTAAACTTAGTACGACGTTTCCCAAACGGCTTTGTTCAAGCAAAAAAGTCTTTAACCGACCCATCGACGCCCCGAGTTCTTTGCAAAGCTCGGAGATCTCGACATTGCTGTATCCCAGCCGGCTTCTGACGCGCAGGTACGCTGTAAATACGGTGCTTTTATCGAGCTCCGATTCCTCCGCCTGCGGCGCACCGCCTGAAATCGGCAGCTCGGCCTGTTCGGCGAGCAGGGCGCGCAGGTGATCGGCGGACAGGTAATAAAAGGTCCGACCCCGCCGGGCCCTTAAAAGCTTTTGTTCTTTCACCAGCCAGTCGATGGCTTCATCGACTTTCTTGCGCACTTCGCCTTCACATCCCTTTTGCAGATCGTTGCGAATCAGCAATTGTATTTGACCGGCGCGGCCCGGCTTTGTTCCCCTGGCATTTTTTTCAATTTGTTCACAGGCCAGCTCCAGCGGTTTGAAGTGTTCGATGAGCACATAGCGGGTTCTGCTCCGGGTGCCAAGATTGGCCAACCGGCGGTTGTCAAGAAGCGCTTTCAAAGCACGGCCCGAAGGGCTCTTGGCGTCTTTAACACCCAGTTTGCTCTTAGTAAGGCCGACCGGGCCGGCTTCACTTAGTTTAGTAATAATAGTTGCTTTGTGTTTTTCGATAGGTTTAAGCGCCATTTTTTTAAGTGCCTTTCATTGGATGAAACGCCTTAGGGCAAACCGGTGAAATTATAGATCCAGCACCATGAGCTCATTGGCGAATATGATCTCACCTTTAAAAAAGCGACCGGCGTCAATGATACCCTTTTCCCTGGAACCGGGCAAGTCGAGTTTGGCACCCTGGTGGCTGAGTATCACTTTTTTACTCCCGCCTCTTCGGCCAGCTTCGCCGCATCCGTTGTCCCCATGATCATGTTCGCCAGGTCGGGTGCCATATGTTCCTGGTGGTCCCAGCAATGGATGACGGCAATATCAGCGCCTCTTGCCAGATTTCTGAAATCATCACACGGACCTGTATCCGAGGAAAATACGATGCTGCCCTGCGGGCTGTCCACCCGATAAGAGAACGTGGGCATGAAGGGCTCAATGTGCCGGGCCGGCGCGGCGGTTACGCTCCAATTGTTTTCTGCGACAATTTTTCCGGGCCCCACTGCATTTACCGCATAATCCGGCTTTGGTCTGGGCAGGCTGCCTCCGCGCTTTTTGAAAACCGCCTGGCTGCCGGGATTGCCCACCCTGGCCTGCCAGTCATAAGTAAATGCGCCTTTATCCCCAAACAGCCGATCATGAAAAGCCGCCATAGGTTTGGGGCCCCAAATCCGCAACTTGTTCTCCCTGCCCGTGCTTTGGTCCCAGTGGCAGAGAATAAAACAGGGGTAGTCGGCATTATGATCAAAATGATGATGGGTGAAAAAAAGGTGGTTGATACGGTTGGGCCAAAGCCCCAGCTTCACCAGTTTGTGGGTGGCTGCGGGTCCGCAGTCGAACATTAAAAGATCTTCATCTATTTGAAGTACATAACTGGTTCCAAATCGGGTCGGTGTTGGGGTTGGCGTCCCGGCACCGACAAAATAAAGCCTTATCACTGGTCTTCTCCTTTTGGTTGCTGTTGGGGACAATAAAAAGATGTCGCTTCAAACACTCAAGTTCCTGGGAGCGAATGTTTGGGGTATTTTTTGTCCCTTTTTTGGGAATTTCACCATGAAAGAAGATAGATATCAAAACTTTGAAAATTTATGAAAATTGATCAAGCCTTCTCTTTTTCCGCCAAGCCGGATCTGCCGCCGGGTCCCTCGGCGGCTCTGGGGTGGACCTCGCGGCAGCGCTGATCGAATTGATGGACAATCCTGGAAAGCAATTTTTCATCCATTTTAATGTCTTTGCTTGACTTCAAAATGGATTGAAACTGCTCGGGATTGATCACCGGTAAATCGTTGGTGGATATACGGTCAACATACCACCCCGGCAACGCGATAACCGGTTGAACGTAGATGGAATCGCCGACCGCCGAACTGAGCCATTTTGAAAGCCATTGTGCTTGCCATCGCACCTGTTCAAGTGGTTTCGTCTCCGTCCAATCCGGGAAATGCAGCTTTTGGCCGTCATAAATGACTTTGGCATCGGATTGCCCTCTCCCGGTAGACGGTTTTCGGCGGGCTTTGGTCTCAACTGCATATACGCCTTCCGGCCCCACGACAACGTGGTCGATGTTGAAATTATCCGCTGGAAAATCGTGGTAGACATAATATCCATCGCGCAGCAGCTGATTCAACTCCCGGCCGACGGCAAGCCCGCCTTCATAGTCCAGTCTGAATTTGCGGCGCTGGTTGAATAACCTGACCAGCTTGATGACGAAAACCGCTTCAAATGCCGCCACGATCAAAATTAAGATCCAAATCGATGACGCTGAAATGGCCCTGCTGCCAAAATAGGCGTGAGTGAGAATGACCGAATATAAAATCAGGGGCGAGATAACGGCAGCCAATAAGTACACATTTAGATCAACATTGACGTCATCCACCTGCCCTCCGATCCCTTCCCCGGGGCTTCTTAGAAAATTCCCTTTAAAAGGGGATCTTCGCTTTTTCAGCTTATAGCGGGGAACCAAGACCTTTGCTGCCAAATAGAACAGGCCATATACGAAGAGGATCAGAATGGCTGGTATAAGTTGTGCGAGATGATTCAAATTTTTTACCTTATCGTTTAATGGGACGCAGCAATGATTGATCGCCGCCCCTGCCGGCTTGCCTGATCAGGCAGTAGATGATCCGGCAATCCTTGATTGAATTTCTTTAATTGCAATTTTTCTTTCTCGGGCACCTCCATCGCGGATGGCGTCAGCGAGGGCCAGCAATTCATAGAGTTTTGGATCGACCTTGCAGGCATGGGGAACCGAGCTGTAAAGAGGGGAAAATTCATAGCCGCGCACGTGTCCTTCCGGGTCAGGCCAAACCGGCGGCGGCCCATCGGGCTGCATGATAAGCTCACGTAAGGGCTGGGCAGCATAGCCTGTCGGCATTCCTTGCGTAATACCACCGCGATCAGGAGGATAAGCATATTTAACACCATGTAACAAGAATTCGAGCAGGTTGCTTTTAACAGGAATTTTTCTGTCCATGTCCATCAGTCTGGCAGCCGCCGCGCGCTTGACGCCGGCATGCACTTCCGAGGCGCTCATACACAGCTCATGTGATAGTGCCGGATAAGACCACTCAGCGCTATTCCGAACTACCAACTTTAACAGAATAAGGATATCCTGGGGTTTTAGTATCATGCGTTTATTCTATTCGCGAATCGCGAATTGCGCAAGAGTTATTTTTGAAGGATTTCATTTTTAAAGGCTGATTTGTTGTTGGACGGTTATTTTCCCGCAAGGTTACACCGATTTTGATTGACGCACTTCGGCCGGTTTCTGTATATAATCGGGACATCTCGTTCTGATACACTGACAATATTTCTTGCAAAAGGCTTCCAACGGGGGAGATGCTAATGACACAGATTCACGCAATCCAAAGCTGGCTTCAGGAGAGACTGCCCGAGTTTTTGGATGACCTGCGAGCGCTGGTCGATGTTGACTGCGGCACTGCCAACAAGGCCGGCGTGGATGCGGTCGGCGGACTTTTTCGCGAGCGGCTGCGCGCTGCGGGCCTTGAGCTGACCGAATTTCCGCTCACCGACTACGGGGATTGCTGCCTGGCGACCCTGCGCGGCACCGGAAAGGCGCGCATCCTGCTGATCGGCCATCTGGACACGGTTTTTCCGGACGGCACCGCGGCCGCGCGCCCGATGCGATTCGAAGGCCGCCGCATTCTCGGCCCGGGTGTCAGCGACATGAAGTCCGGGCTGCTGGCCGGACTGTATGCCGTCCGGGCAATTAAACACATCGGTTTTCATGATTTCGCCCGGATTGATTTCTTCGTCAATTCCGAAGAAGAAGTCGGCTCCCCCGCCTCCCGGCAGTTGTACCGGCCGGCGGCGCAGCAAGCCGATGCAGCGCTGGTCCTCGAGGCAGCCCGGGCCAGCGGGGACATTGTCAGCGCCCGCAAGGGCGGCGGCATCTATCATCTGACAGTGCGCGGCCGCCAGGCCCATGCCGGGGTCGAGCCGGAAAAAGGCGCCAATGCCATCGTCGAGCTGGCCGGCTGCATCCAGGAGCTGACGGCACTGAACAGGATGCATTCGGGGACCACCGTCAATGTCGGTGTCATCGAAGGCGGCACACGGTCCAACGTCGTACCCGATCTGGCCCGCGCCGAAGTCGATGTGCGCTTCAGCACCGCAGAGGCCGGCCAGGCCCTTGACCGGGCAATACGCCGGGTGGGGGCCCAGCCCGGGGTGCCCGGCACCCGCGTCGAGGTTTCGGGCGGGATCGAAAAAGGCCCCATGGAAAAGACGGCGGCAGTGGCGTACCTGGTTGAACTGGCGCAGGACGCTGCCGCGCAACTCGGCATCACCTTCAAGGACGTGCAAACGGGCGGCAATTCCGACGGCAACCATATGGCCGAGCTGGGCCTTCCGGTGCTGGACGGCCTGGGACCGATCGGCGGAGACGACCACAGCCCGAGCGAGTTCCTGGACGCGGACAGCATCGTACCCCGGACGGCTCTGCTGGCAGGATTGATCGCGGCGATTGCAACCCACCGGGATCAGCTGGCAGCGATTAGAATTTGACTTTAAGCAGGGATCACCGTAATGCAGAAATCACTTTTAACGGTAATCGACGCCCATGTCCACTGCGGGGAGATCGACCGCAGCCTGCCGCAGTCATTCGAGGACTACCAGAACCATGCGGCCGGAACGGAAATTGACGGAGCGGCCGTGTTCTCCCCTGTTCTGGAGATCTACGACCGCTACGACGCCGAATTTACCGACACCCCCGCCTGGCGCCTGCGCCGCAAGGAGAGCAACGCCTATCTGCTCGGGCTGGAGTCAGACGAGCTGAGCCTTTTTCCCTACTTCTTCATCTGGAACGACTTTGCCGTGGATCAGCTCACCCCGGCGCACTGCGGCATCAAGTGGCACCGCCATGCCGGCGAACCTGTCTACCGGTACGACGACCCGGATTGTCCGGCCGCTTTAGAAGAGATCCGGCGCAGAAACCTGCCGGTGGTGCTGGAGGAGGAGTTCGACAACACACTGCACTTCGTCCGGGACCTGGCGGATGGGATTACGGTGATCATTCCCCACCTGGGCCTGCTCAACGGCGGTTTTCAAGCCATCGCTGAAGCGGGCCTGTGGGAGCTTGAAAACGTGTGGGCCGACACCGCCCTGGCTGCCCCGGACGAGATTCGCGACTACCTGCGGCGTTACGGCCACCGCCGGCTGCTGTTCGGATCGGACTTCCCCTTCGGCAGCCCGTCCAACGAACTGCGCAACGTCTACAGCCTCGAGCTTGACCCCGAGGTGGAAGCAGCGGTACTGGGCGGCAATTTCATGCGCCTGCAGGAAGCCAGGAAGTAGAAATCACCCCGGAAGCCGATCGCCGCACCCAACTTATCCCTCCTTCGCAGGTGTCACGGTCCACTGCGGCATAAAAGTTCGAGGCCCAAAAATCCAGAGGTTTGGGGAGGATTTTGTGCAGCCCCAGCATCCCGCAGCAGCACCCGCAGCACGAACAGATGAACTCGGCCTTTTGGGTGTTGGACGGCTGCAGCACCAGTCCCTGCTTCTGATTGTGTTCGATGATCGAAAGGGCTTCATCTCTGCTGATCTGTCTGCCGGTGCCGCTTCGCAGGGCCATGCCGGCCATGCTGCCGGCGGCCAGACAGGTTTCTTGGCGGTCCGTTGCCTGGCACGGGCGGCCTGCCAGCGCCCTTTTTTTGCGGCAAATGCATTCATTGACGACAAAAGGTGCCTCCGCCTGCTGAAGCAGAGTCGTCACTTCATCAAACGTGCTGACATTGTGCTGCGGCTGAATGCTCCTGGAAATCGGAATGGTGCGCAGCTGCGGAAGCTTCGTACCCAAGAATTCAAGACCGAAATCTTTGCCGGAGGTGTATTCGTCGATATCCCTGATAAACTCAGGGGTCAGGCGGTTCAGTTGAAATTCGTACATTCCCACCACCAGGGGGGCGTTGCAATAATGCATTTGGCCGTGCTTGATTTTGGATTCAATGCCGCCCTTATTCTGAATACGATCCAGACACGTTTCCAGTTCTTCAGATGAAGCGACCAGTTGGCCGGCTCTGCTGAAAATGGTTTCAAGCGGCTCAAATTTGTAGCTCAGGCAGCAGGCAATTTCCGCCTCTTCCGGTGTAAAAATGTGCTTCAGAATTTTTATCTCAACTCCGGACCGGGTCGCCGGAAACCCGACGGCCTGATGGTCCAGATGCTTTTGCAATTTGATATAAACCGGTTCATTTTGTGGCACGCAATAGCTCCGTTATGAAATTTTAATGCACCATCAAAAACGCGTAGCGGTCCATCTTCTTCTCATAATTTTGCCGCTGTTCTCTCTGCGGCTGATGGACTGTTGATACCATTTTTGGAATATTAATTCAATTGTGATCCGTTTGGTTGGACGCCGATATGACCGTCAATGCCCAAAAAGAGGACCCCGTCGAAGCCATCCTCGATCTGACCGGCGGCAGCGGCGTTGATGTGGCCGTAGAAATGGCCGGCACCCGGGAGGCGGCCAATCAGTGCACCGCTTCCGTGCGGCACAACCACCCCCTGGCCTTTTACAGGAGTACCTGGCCGAAGAGAAAAGGCGCTGTGATGAACTCAGCAATATGCCGATGGATCAACTGAGCCTCGCCCAGAGACAGGAATTGGTAAAGTGCATGTTTTAGTTAGTTAGGCTCGCTTTCTAAGATACCAGATCAGTACTGCCTGGCCCACCAGGCCAATGACGGTCAGAGCGGCACCGGCGGCAAATGATAGCCGATACGCCCAGGGCTGGGCATAGCCGGCAGCGATCAATCCATCCACGATGGGTCCGGCAATCAGTGTGCCGGCCATTCCGAAGCTGAGGAAAAACGTGCCGTTGAACCAGGCGAAGAGCCTTGCGCGCATCTGCGGCGGGATCAATATGGATGCGAAGGTATAGGCGGCCGCCATGATCACCGCATCGCCCACGCCTCGCAAAAAACAAGCCGCGTAAACCATGGGCAGTGAGGCCGTGGAGGCCAGGAGAGTCAGCCCGGCAACAGCGGCCAGCGTGCCGGCCAGCAGCGCGGCGCCGTTGCCCATCCGCCGGCAGATCCAGCCGGCCATCCATCCCAGGGCGACGATGGCCAGAGATTGGGTGTTGACGACCCAGGACAAGGTCCGGCTGTCGAGCGCCAGGCCCGAACCGAGGGTCAGATACTGGGTAAAGATAATAGCGATCGAATTGCGGCCGAAGTTGATAAAGGTCATCCCGGCCAAAAAGACCAGGTAAACGGCGATGGATGCAGATGATCTCTCTTGGTGAGGATTTGCGGCCACGGGTGCGGCATCGTATCCGATGCCGCCTTCGGGCAGGAAAAAGAGGGGCAGGGTGGAGATCAGCATGACGCCGGCGGCCACAAAGAACAGGGGGCCCTCGAAAAACCCCCAACCCTCAGGCTTTAAACCCAGGCCATCGTAGAGCAGCCCTCCGATCCAGACCCCGACTATGCGTCCAACCCCGCCCATGCTGGCAAGCCACCCCTGTATGCGGCTGCGCTGCTTTACGTCATAGAGGTCTGAAACCAGGGCGCTCCAGCTGATGTTGGACATTGACCAGAAAATTTCAATGGCGGTCAGACCCGCGATGATGGCGTAACCGGAGGCAATCGGGTCGGCAAATCGCCGATGGATGTACCAGGTCAGCACCGTTCCGCCGGCGGCCAGCATTTCACCGACGATGATCAAGGTGCGGCGCAGCTGGAGGCGATCGGAGATGCGGCCCCAGACCAGGGTCTGGGCCAGCACGTTGACCACCATGGGCAGGGTCGCAAAAAGGGTGGTCTCGGTGACGCTGAGGCCGAGGCGGTGGCGCAGGTAGATGGAAAGGAAGGCGTAAAAGAGGCCGCGGCGGAACATGGCCAGCATTTGAAACGAGGCCAGACCGATAAGGTAGCGCAAAGGTGCTGCAGACAACAAAATCTCCCCCGATTCCCGCTAATTCTTCAGCTTTTTCCCGTCAATGGTAATCAATAAGTCCTCGTTTTCACAGGAAAGGATGACGTTCCGGTCGGTGCCGCCGGCGAGGGGCGGGTATTGGGTTCGCAAATGTGAAAAATTCAGGGTCTCAAGCGCCCGGCGAACTACTTCAATCGTCGATTCCAGATCGGGTTTTTCATCCATGCCGGCCTTAAAGTAGGCCGAAACAGCCTTGTTATATTGTTTTTTAATCTCGGTTTCGATACAATGCCGGGATAGATCCAGCCGTATATCCATGAATAAATCCTTTTAGAATTTTAAATGGCTGAGGTAAAGTGTCAAGACGCAGTTGCTTTTCCAATTCTTTTTTTAACTGCTTGAAGATTATAATTTAACGTAATCATCGGCAATATTTTGTAAAGAAAGCAAGGCGAACCCTACGCAATGGACACCCGATCAAGGCTTTGGCGGCGACGCTACTACGATGTATTTTCACACTTCTATGACCGCTTCATCCAGCTTCATGCCCGCCGGGATGAATCCGGCACCCGCTCATTTCTCGTGGACAGGGCGGCACTTGATCATGTCGAGAAACCGCGGGTCCTCGACATTTGCTGCGGGACGGGCGCGGTGATATCGGCTTTTGTCGATCGCCATCCCCGGGGAACCCACATCGGCTGTGATTTTTCACGGGGCATGCTGCTTGCGGCCCGGCGCAAAAATTCAGCCGGCGGCGTCGCCTTTGTCCAAGGAAACGCCGTTGGCCTTCCGTTTGTCGACAGTTTGTTCCACGCGGTCAGCTGCTCCCATGCGCTGTACGAACTCAAAGGAGAAGATCGGGTCAAAGCGCTGCATGAAATGAAGCGCGTGGTCCGCAATGACGGCGTCGTGCTGATCATGGAGCACGAGGTGCCCACGCGGCCTGTGGCCAGGTTTATGTTTCGGCTTCGGCTCAAGGCAATGGGATCCGCCGATGCAAAGGAGTTTGTGGAATCCGGCCTTGAGCCGTTTCAGCAGGTTTTTCCTTCGGTGACCTTGCGCCACACCCCATCGGGAAGAAGCAAGCTGATATGCTGCCGTAAATAGTGCGTCCGAAGACTTTCGGCAGCGCAGCCCGGTCTAATTACTTTTCGACCGGGATTTTTGCAGCCTCCTTTTTCAGGGCCATCTTGTCTACCTTGCCGCTGGCCAGCATCGGCAGCAGAGGACGCACAAAGAAGCGTTTGGGCACCTTGAAGTTGGCCAGTTTTTCTTGGCAGAGTTGCTGGAGTGTTTCTTCGGAAACTTCCAGCCCGGGCTTGAGCATGGCATAGGCCCAGCCCACTTCCTGGTAGATTTCGTCGGGCACGCCGATAACCGCGGCAAACAGGACCGCCGGGTGGGTTTCGATCAGGTCTTCTATTTCGCGCGGGTATACGTTTTCCCCGCCGGACTTGTACATTTCCGAACTGCGCCCGGCAATGTATATGTACCCGTCGGGGTCTTTGGAAGCCAGGTCCGCGGTGTAATACCAGCCCTCCCGGTCTATGACCGCGGCGGTGGCCTGCGGGTTGTTGAAATAGCCCTTCATCAGGAAGTCGCCGCGCACCGCGATTTCGCCGACCTGTCCGTCAGGCAATTCATTGCGGTTTTCGTCCACAATTTTGAGTTCAAACGGCGGAGCGATCCTGCCGGCCGACCGGAGCAGCTTTTCCACGTCGTCGCCTTTCTCGGTGTAGGTCACAAACCCGCAGGTTTCGGTGGAGCCATACCCGGTCAACATGAACGCCCCGGTCTGTCCGCAGACCTTGCCCAGGACGTCGATCATGATCCTGGGTGCGGCCGCACCGGCCCACAAGAAGGACTTGAGGCTGGTCAGGTCGGTTTGGCCGAAGGAGGGTTCCTTGAACTCCATCAGAAACATGGCCGGGATCTGTCCCAGGGCGGATATTTTTTCCCTGGGAATCACGGCCAGGGTGGCGGCCGGGTCGAAGCGGTCCATGAGCACCAGGCAACCCCCGCCCATGACGGCGCCGAACCCGATCTCCACATCCGCGGCCACATGGTTGATGGGAAAGTGGAGCAGGATGCGGGTGTCCTGTTCAAAATAGAATTTGTCGATCTCCACCCGAATGTTTGCGACAATGCTGCGGTGGGTGTGAACCACGCCCTTGGGCCTGCCCGTGGAACCGGAAGTGTAGAGCAGCAAAGCTTCGTCCTGCTCATCGACTTCGGAGGCTCTGGCGGCCATGGCTTCATCGAGTTCGGGGCGGTTATCATCGACGAAGGCGGCATAACCCGCTGCGCCTTGGACTTCCCCCCCGATGACGAGGACTTTTTTAAGGCAGTCGAACTCCGCCATCAGGGCTTTGAGCGCGGGGCCGAGGTCTTTGCCCATATATTCCTTGAGGCTGATAAGCACCGTCGGCCTGCAGTCATTGATGATGAACCTGAGTTCATCCAGGGTGAACTTGGGAGAGAGCCCCAGCCACATAGCCCCGATCTTGCCTGCGGCCATAAAGGTTATGGGAAATTCGGTCCGGGCCATAGCGAGCATGGCAATGCGGTCGCCCTTTTGAACGCCGGCTTCCAGAAAGGCCTTGGCCGCCCGATCCATGTCCTGTTTGAATCCGGCCCAGGTTACGCGATCATCCCCGAAAGCCAGGGCCTCGGCTTCGGGCTTGGCTTGGGCCCATTTTTCCACGTAGTGCCACGTTTGATTAAGATTTTTCCAGGTCATATGCGCCTCCCTTTCTTAATTTCAACCGGTTTTTTCTATTAAAAATTAGCCGATATCAAATAAAGAATAAAAAAATTAAATTTATGCGCAGCATATTTGAAAAACTATCCACAACTCCGGATGAGCTATTTTTCAGGGCGGATTAATGCATAGCCTTTGCCGACGGCCTTTTCACCGTTCTGATTGATCACTTCAAAAAAAATATCTTCCTTGTTGCGGGATTTCAGCTCCACGCTGATCGAAGTTCCCGGCCGGACCATACCGGAAAAAAGGCAGCTCAACGTCTTGAGCCGCGCCGGATCGCCGCCGGCTTCGCGGTTGACCAGTTCCCGGGCGGCCAGGGCCAGGGTGCAGGTGCCCTGTAAAATGATGCCCGGCAGGCCCACGCCGGCGGCAAAGGCCGGAGAGGTGTGAATGGCGAATACAATGTCGGTGCACCCGTCATAAACGTAAGGCAGCATTGGGTCGATCCGTATTTTTCGGCTCCAGACCGGACCGGCGCGCCAATCGCCCTGCGGGTCCTCGGGCAGTTCCAGAGCGACCCCCTCGCCCCGACAGCTCACCCCCCGGAAAACGGCCCCGATATGTTCGGTGAAGACCGGCCGGTTTTCCCGGTCAGCGGCCTCATAGCGCATGATGCAATGCGTACCGGCCCGGTGGGGCAGGATGGCGGCAACGAGGCCGTTTATGGTCAACCGGTCGCCGGGCCGGACCGGGCGGTGGAAGTCGAGTCTTTCCGTATAGTGAACCTGGGTCATCAGGACCGCCCTTGGAAAGTCCTCCAGTTCCAGATAGTCGCCCATGTTCGAAGAGAGGGGCCAGGTCAGAGCCACCGCCTGCATGGGCGGGGCGATCAGGCCCCCGGGGCGACGGTCGTCGAAGTAGAGCGGGTTGTCGTCACCGACGGCGGCGGCGTAATTGGTGGTCCTGCGCCGGTCGACATCGATCCGGTAAGGGCGCAGCCGGGCGCCCACGAAGCGGGGATCCAATTCCATGGGGTTGGCCTTCCGATTTGGGTTGGTTTGAAGATCAGGTTACCTTCTTCCCTGTAAAGAGTCAACAAGAGCAGAAATTCGGTGCGGGTAATATCGGAATAATTATTAAACCAGATAATTCAACAAATTCGAAATTAAAAATCCGAAGTACGAAACAAATTCGAAATTCAAATCAAAAAATGACCAAAACATATGCCTGTCGAAGCTAAAATCAACATTTCGCATTGGACCGCAGTCGTTAAGTATTTTCTATTGGATGCCGGCATCGGCCGGAGGCAATTGGCCGAAATTGACTATAGGCAGATTCTGGTGATATGAATATTTTGAATTTGAATCATTGGCTATTGGAATTTGTTTCGTATTTCGTGCTTCGAGATTCGAATTTTAGATTGGGGGTCTGAAAATTGAACGGCAATCGGGAGCACAAAAACATTCTATTTACAGGACTTCCCGGCTGCGGGAAATCCACGATCATAGAGAAAATCGTTCAGCGACTCGACCGGCCGCGCAGCGGGTTCTTTACACGGGAAATTCGGGATAGGGGCCGGCGCGTTGGATTTTCCATAACAACCCTGGACGGCAAGCGCGGGATACTGGCGCACATCGATATCCAAAGCCCCAAATGGGTGGGAAGATACGGGGTCAACCTGCAGGACATCGATACGATAGCCGTGCCCTCGGTGATCCCCGCAAACGATCAGGTGGTCGTGGTGGTTGACGAGATCGGCAAAATGGAATGTTTTTCCGCTCTGTTCAGACAGACCCTCATAAGGCTCCTTGACTCGGCCAATACCCTGGTGGGCTCCATCGCACTGAAGGGAGATGCTTTCATCGAGACCATCAAGAAGCGTCCGGATACGCTCCTGATATCGGTTTCTGATAAGAACCGGGATTATTTGGCTGATGAATTCACACTTTCGTAGAAGGCGGCAATGACGCCCCAAGTGATTAAAAACTGAATTAAAGTTCCAGCAAGCGCTCCTTCAGAATGAACCCGACAGCCAGCCGGCTGGCTTTTCCGACCACGTTGGTGCATTTGTCATCATGACCGCCGGCCGCTTCAAAGGCGTCATATTCGCGCGGGTCGGCGATGTAGTATGGTCGCCCGAAGATGTGCGTCTGAATGTCGCGGCAGATAATGGAACCAAATGCCTGAATGTATTCTCCGGTGAACTTCCTTGACAGCGCAAAGGCAATATGGCGCTTTTTTTCCGGGTCTGCAAAATTCGACCGTTCACGACCACAGAGCCAGCTGATCATCATTATCGATCCGGCGTATCCTCCGCAAACGCCGATTCCCGTGAGCCCGCCGCCGGCTGCCAGGCCGGTGGCCGCCTTGAAGACATTGTCTTCACGGATGTCCAGGGTGTCCTGAATGGCAGCAATCGTGCATTGGGAGCATCCCCGGTAGGTTTGCTCGTATTCAAAACCCAGTCGAAACGCTTTCTCCATCAGCTCATTTTTGCGGTTCTCATTCATTGCGCCTCCGCTTTTCATTCGATCATTCAGCTTGACCCGTATCTGCGATGGTATTACTATTCCGGCAACAGGGCCGGAAAATGGCGTCAATTTGATTGCCGAAACCCGGGTCCTTGAGTTGGGAACAATAATACTGGTTCTACCCTTGATTGGCAAGAGAAATTCTAAATATGAATTTAAGGGAAATGAACATTGTTGCATGTGATGTACTGGTCATCGGCGGCGGGCTGGCCGGTGCCGCCGCAATCAAATACCTGCTCGAAAAAAATATCGATGCCTGCCAGGTGCTCAAAGGCTCCTATGGCCGGATCGGGCGAAGAGGAGCCGGGGCCTCGTGCTGCGGTGCCAGTGAGAGCGGCTCTCCCCGGCTTGCCGGGACATCGGCTGCTGCCGAAGATCCGGATGCGTTGTGCCAAAGGATTATCCAAGCCGGGTTGGGGATGGTCGATCGGAAGCTGGTGTCGGCGATGGTGGCGGATTTTCCAAAAATCCGCAGTCAGCTGCGAAAGTGGGGTATCCGCTTCGATAGGGAGGGACCGCATCACCTGGGTTATCCTTTTGTTCATGCTATCGAATCGGAGATTCGATCCTCTAAACTCCGGGTTTTCGAACAGACCATGATCACCGATTTGCTGATCAAAGAAGGAAGGTGCGCCGGTGCCGTCGGTGCAACCGAAACGGGCGAGATTTACCTGTTCAAAACCCCCTCTGTCATTCTGGCCACCGGAGGCGATGCCCAACTCTTTCAGCACAACGTGCATCCGGATTGTGTTACGGGTGACGGCTACGCCATGGGCTTTAGAGCAGGTGCGGAGCTGATGAACATGGAATTCATGCAGATTTTTTTCTGCACGGTCTATCCATCCCGCAATCTTTTTCATGCCTGGCACAAAGAAGCACTCCGTAATATCAGGAATAAGGGCGGCGACCTCATTCTCCCCGCTTATCTTCCTTCCGGAATCAGTGCCGACCAGTGTCTCGAGGAGAATTTTCGTCATGCACCCTTCAGTACCCGCGACAGCGTATCCCGCTATCTGGGGATTGCGATTGTCAAGGAAATAGAGGCAGGCCGCGGTTCGAAACATGGCGGGGTATTCGTAGACGTTACGGCTGCCATTGACCTGCTTCCGGAGTTACAGAAGCGATTCCTGCTGAGCAAGGGAATCGACCTGCGCAAGTCGCCGGTCCAGGTCACAATGGGGCATCAATGTTCAAACGGCGGGCTCAGAATCGATACCGATTCGATGACATCGATTCCCGGTGTATTGGCGGCCGGAGAGACCGCCACCGGCATGCACGGGGCTGACCGGCTTGGGGGCAACATGTTGTCAGCCTGTCTTGTTTTTGGCGCAAAGGCTGCGGAAGCGGCCGTCCGATGGGCCAAGACAAACCCTGCTGACAGCGATATCAAACACATCGCCCGGGCCAAGGTCGAAGATATCAGGGCGCTTTCCCTGTCTTCAGGAAAAACATCTCCCGATGAGCTTCTATCCGAGCTTCAAATTGCCGCATGGAACCATGCGCTTACTGTCAGGTCTGAAGAGAGCCTGTCGGAGCTGCTTTCCGACATCCGTCAATTGCGTGATGAATATCGCCTGGGGCTTGCGGTAGGTCAGCCGTCGGATCTCATTCGTGCCCTTGAACTTAAAAACCTGCTTCTGGTGGGGGAGCTGGTTGCAAGGGCCGCCCGGCAGAGAAAAGAAAGCCGGGGCGGGCATTATCGCGAAGATTATCCTGCGAGTAATCAGCACCATCTACCACAAACTATCATTTTGAAACAGGCCCCAGATGGATCGATCCAAACCCAAGAAGTGGTCATCGATCCCCTGTGGCGGGATGATGAAGAAATGCTTGGAAGCGGAAGGTGGGGATAAAGGCCGAAGGTGAAAGGAACGCGGAATGGCGGATTTACCAGTTTTCACCCAGGAGCTCGAAATATCCCCGGGGTTTGACGCAGGCCGGACATTTATCCGGGGCGGCCTTGCCGGTGTGCAGGTAACCGCAGTTGCGGCAGCGCCACACCACTTCCTCCTCACGGGCAAAAACCCTGTCGGCCGCCAGGTTGGCGGCCAGCTCACGGTAACGCTTTTCGTGCTGTTTTTCCGACACGCTGATCGCCTGCCAGGTGTCGGCGGCCCTCTGAAAACCCTCATCGCGGGCAATTTGGGCAAAACCCGGATACATTTGAGTGTGCTCGTAGCGCTCGCCGTCGGCGGCGGCGAGCAGGTTCTCAAAGGTGGTTTTTACCACCCCGGCCGGAAAGGACCAGGTGATCTCCATCTCGCCGCCGTTGAAAAATTTGAAAAACCGCAGCGCATGCTCGCACTCCTGGCTGGCGGTCTCCTCGAAAATGTCGGCGATCTGGACAAAGCCCTCCTCATGGGCGCGGCGGGCAAAATAGGTGTAGCGGTTGCGCGCCTGGGACTCACCGGCAAACGAGGTCAGCAGATTTTTGGCCGTTTGGCTCTCTCTGAATTTTCCCACGAGAAACCTCCTTTAATCCGGATATTCCGCGGTGTTCATTCTCTTTATTCTTCGATCTCAATGGCTTCCGGCACGCACTCGGCGGCCGCCTGCCGCACCAGGTCATGGTACTTTTCCGGGATTTCGTCAAACTTGACCATGGACAGCAGCTGGTCTTCGTCGTATTCGAAAACCTCCGGGCAAAGCTTGTTGCAGTTGCGGTCGCCCATACATTGACTGTTGATGCGTACTTTCATCGAATACCTCCTTTGGCTAAATTTATTCTATCGCTGGTTTACGGTTTTAAGACCGGCTCGGCAATTGCATCCCCCATGGCCACAGCCGCGGTTTGGCGGGCGCGGTCTTTGGCATGGTCACGGGCCACGAGCATGTAAATCGACGGGATCACAAACAGCGTGAAGAAGGTGCCGATGGCCATGCCGCCGACCAGCACCAGACCGATTGAATTGCGTGCCGCCGCGCCGGCGCCCGAGACCAGGGTCAGGGGAAAGTGGCCGGCAATGGTAGCCGCGGTGGTCATGATAATCGGGCGCAGACGGGTTAAGGCTGCCGCGTGCACGGCGTCATGTTTGGAATGCCCCTGCTGCTGTTGTTTGTTGGCAAACTCGACAATCAGGATGCCGTTTTTGGCCACCAGTCCGACGAGGGTCACCAGGCCCACCTGGGAATAGATGTTGAGCGTCGTCGTCCAACCCTGGGTCCAGAATCTTACGTTCGGGTCGGGCATTTTCAGGAAGGTGAAGACCAGCGCCCCAAACAGTGCCAGGGGCACGGAGCCGGCCAGGATGACAAAGGGATCGCGGAAGCTGTTGAACTGGGCCGCCAGCACCAGAAAGATCATGATGATGGCCAGGGCGAAGGTCGGCAGAAATTGGTTTCCCTCGCTGCGCAGCTGGCGCGACTCGCCGGTGTAATCGAGCACATACCCCTTGGGCAGAATCTGGGCGGCCTGTTGCTCCAGGAAACGCAGGGCTTCATCCAGCGGCCGGAGGGCCACGCCGCTGATTTTGACGGCATTGAGTTGCTGGAAGCGGTTCAGCGAACGCGGTACGGTGGAGTTGCGAATCGTGGCGATCGTGGAAAGCGGCACAAGCTGCCCGCCGGGTCCGGTGACATAGATGTTTTCCAGTTGGGCCGGGTTGAGCCGATCGACGCGCTGGATCTGCGGAATTACCTTGTAGCTGCGGCCGGCGATGTCGAAGCGGTTGACAAAATTGCCGCCGACCATCGAGCCGATGTCGGCGCCGACCTGCTGCAGGTTGAGACCGAGATCGGCCGCCTTGTCCCGGTCGATATCGATTTGGGCCTGAGGCTGGTCGATCTTGACGTCGATGATCGGCGGAAAGGCAAACAAACCGCTCTGGATGGCCTTGAGTCGAATCTGCCGGGCAAACTCCAGGATCTGGTCTTCTTCTGCGGTTGCGGCCAGGATGAACTCCACCGGGAACTGGCCGCCGCCCGGCAGCGCCGGACGCAGCACCGGAAATATCTGGATGGCCGGAATACCGCGCAGCTTCTGCTGCACCTCGGGCAGAATCTCAAATATGGTGCGCTTGCGTTCATCCCAGGGCTTGACCACCATACCGGCAAATCCGGAGGTCGGACGCGTCACCTGGAAGGTGAATTCGGTCTCGGGCACACTCAGGTAGGCCCGGTTGACCGCCGCCGCATAGCGGCTGGTCAGATCGAGGGTGGAATTGGCCGACGCATCGATAATGCCGAAGATGACGCCCTCATCTTCGGTCGGCGCCAGTTCCTTGGGCGACATGATGAACATGGGAACCGTCAGCAGACTCACGGCGAGCCAAATCAGATAAACGGCCGGCCGGGCCTTGAGGGTGGCGTCGAGCAGACGGCCGTAAAAAGCTCTAAACCGTTTGAAATCACGTGCTATCTTGCCGGCAAAGCCGTGCTCTTCTATCCCCGGCTTCAGCAGATAGGAGCTCATCATGGGCGACAGGGTGAGGGCCACGACGCCGGAAATGGTGACTGCGCCGGCCAGGGTGAAGGCAAACTCGCGGAAAAGGGAGCCGGTAAGCCCGCCCTGCAGTCCGATGGGAGCATAAACAGCCGCCAGGGTAATCGTCATGGCAATGATCGGCCCGACCAGTTCGCGTGCGCCCAGCAGGGCGGCGTCCATCGGCGACTGCCCTTCACTCAGGTGCCGCTGCACATTTTCGACCACCACGATGGCGTCGTCGACGACCAGCCCCACCGACAACACGATGGCCAGCAGAGTGAGCAGGTTGAGGGTGAAGCCGAAAATCTGCATCAGGAATACGGCGCCGATCAGCGACAGGGGAATGGCCACCACCGGAATTAGGGTCGAGCGCAGCGAGCCAAGAAAAAGAAAGATGATGACAACGACGATGACCAGGGTTTCGCTTAGCGTTTTGACCACTTCGTGAATGGCATTGGTAATGTATTTGGTAGCGTCGTAGGCAATTCGGCCTTGCAGGCCGACGGGCAGACTGCGTTGAATGGACTCCATCGCGCCGCGCACGCGGCCGATGACGTCGATCGAGTTGGCGTTGGGCAACGGCCAGATGCCCATAAACACCGCGGTCTGACCGGTAAAGCGCACCTCCGTGTCATAGTCTTCGGCGCCCAGCACCACATCACCGATATCTTCGAGACGCACGATGGCGCCGTTTTGATCGCGAATCACCAAACGCTTGAACTCCTGCACGGAACTCAGGTCGGTGTTGGCGGTCAGGTTGACCTGGACGAGCGAGCCCTTGGTCTGGCCGACGGCGGCCAAAAAGTTGTTGGCTGCCAGCGCCTGGCGCACCTGCGCCGGGCTGATGTTAAGGGCGGCCATGCGCTCGGGCTTGAGCCAGATGCGCATGGCAAAAGTGCGCCCGCCTAAAATGTCGGCCCGTTGAACGCCTTCAAGGGCCGACAGGCGCGGCTGGACGACGCGTACGAGGTAGTCGGTGATCTGGTTCTGCTGGAGCACATCAGAGGTGAAACTCAGATAGGCCGAGGCGAACTGGCTGTCGGCCGACTCGACGTTGATGACCGGAACCTCGGCTTCCGGCGGCAGGTCGCCCCGGACCTGGTCCACCTTGGAGCTGATTTCCGAGAGCGCCTTGATCGGGTCGTAGTTGAGCTTGAGCCGGGCACTGATGGTCGAAATGCCCTGTGAGCTTTGCGACTGGATGTAATCAATGCCGTCGGCGGCCGCGATGACCCGTTCCAGCGGGGTGGTGATGAACCCGCGCATGAGCTCGGCGCTGGCGCCGATATAGACGGTCGTAACCGTGACCACCGCGTTCTCGCTGCGGGGGTACTGGCGCACATTGATCGACCGTATGGCCTGCAGTCCCGCAATGCTGATCACCAAGCTGACGACCAGCGCGACGACGGGACGGTGGATAAACAGGTCGGTAAATTTCATTAGCTACCAAGGTTGTTTGCTGAGTTCAGCTTGCTGAAACGCATCGGCCGGCAACCCTATTGACAGAGACCCCGCGTCAACTGTCCCCGGGCTTGGGCGCCAGTTTGAATTCGGGGGCCAGGGTGTTGTCCACGACAACCGCCTGGCCGTTGCGCAGTTTGAAAGCCCCGGTGCTGACGATGGTTTCGCCGGCTTCGAGCCCCGCTACGACCGCCACGAAGTCACCGCGCTTTTCACCCAGCTGCACAACCTGCTGGCGCACGACCAGGCCGGGGTCACTACTATTTTCGCTCTTTTTTTCATCCACCACAAACACCGAGTCGCTGTAGGGGGCGTATAGCACCGCCGTGGCCGGAACGGCAAGGACATTTTTAGCGGCCGGCAACACCACCGCCACATTGACAAACATGCCCGGGCGCAAGAGCTCCTGCTGGTTGGCCACCGTGGCCTGGATCCGGATATTGCGGGTGGCGGCATCGACTTCGGGGTTGATCGCCGTGATCTTGCCCTCAATCGCCTGGCCGGGCAGTGCATCGGATGTGATCCGCACGGTGAGACCCGTTTGGACTTGGGCGAGCTGCTGCTGCGGCAGGGAAAAATTGACAAAAATGGGGTTGATGGACTGCAGCGAAACGATGGGTTCGCCCTCGTTGAGAATCTGCCCCAGATTGACCAGGCGAATGCCGAGGCGTCCGGCAAACGGTGCCCGGATGTTTTTTTTGGCGATGACAGCCCGGATGGCGTCGGCCCGGGCCACGCCCTCCTTGTACTGGGCCTCGGCATTATCGTACTGGGATTGGGCGATGGTGCGCCGATCCAGCAGTTTTTTCAAGCGTTCGAAATTGAGCTTGGCCAGCTCCACGGTGGCCTCCGCCGCACGCAGCTGGGCCGCCTCCGAGGAGGTATCCTGCTGCACCAGCAGGTCACCGGCATGCACCTTGGTCCCCGGATCAAACGCGATCCGCACGATTTTGCCGGTCAGTTCGGCGGTCACCATTACGCCCTGGACCGCCACCAGCGATCCTACGGCAGCCAGCCGCGACTCCCAAAAATCTGTCTGCACCACGGCGGTCGTCACCGTCTCGGGCGGCGGTACCGATTGACTGCCCTGGGCGATCATCCGATTTATCTGAAGACCTTTGATCCCCCCCAGTATGCCGATTATGGTCAGCAAACCGATGATGGTAAAAATGATTGTTTTTTTCATATCTGCCGGTTCTTTGGTTTAGGCCGATTTAATGTTTTTGTCTTTCAATTATTGAACAGACGGCGTTCGTCCGAAAATGCTTCAAGACTGCTTTCAGGCTGAAACAACTTGTAAAAATATAATGACGACGTCAGGATTGTCAATCTGTCGAAAGTTTAAAATATAAAAATTTCAATCAGTTATAACCTTGCCGGCGGCAGCCCGAAGCGAGGGCGCCGCAGAGGTGTTGGCCGTCGATGATTCAATAGGTCGGCAGCGCCGACAAACTCGTTTGGTGCTTTTTGCATATTAAAAATCTAATATTCCGTGTACTTTTCGGCTTTGCCTCTGACCAGGCTTACAGGATAATTTTTCGTGTTTTTCTCGATTTTAGCTAAAGCCGCCTCTAACGGATCGATGCCGAGTTTATCCGCCAGCATCGCCAGGTAGATAAAAACATCTCCTATTTCGTCCCGCACTTTTTTAATTTTATCCGGACCCAAGTTATAGCTCTGTTCTTGAGTCAGCCACTGGAAATGCTCAACTATTTCTGCCGCCTCCACACTCAACGCCATTGCCAGATTCTTAGGTGAATGAAATTTTTTCCAGTCTCTTTCTTCGGTAAAAGTTCTTAATTTTTCGATTATTTCTTTCATGCTTATTCCAACTATTTATCTAGATGTCAGTCGTCGTCCTCGTCCGGCAACGGTCCGGTGTCCGATTCTTCCGGCAGCTGCTTTGCGGTTTCTTCGTCGAGTTCCAGGGCCGGGATGGCCGGAATCTGGCCGCCGATAATGCCCTGCATGTCACCGTAAAGGCCCACGGTGTTCTTGACGACGCGCTCGATCTCCTTTTCGCGCTGTTTCCAGTGGCGCTCCATGGCCCGGCGTTCCCGGTTGAGTTGATCCTGCATCGAGGTGAACGCTTCGACGATACCCTCGATCTTCTGTTTGAATTCGACGCCGGCCAGGTACTGGTACAACGCTTCCATTTTTTCGCTCTTGCCGATCGAGGCGGTGCGCTCGCGGCTGACCGCCATCAATTGTTCGCGCAGCGCAGCGGCCAGCGGAATGGCGCACAGGGGATCGCTGACCCAGACGCCGTCGAAGCGTCCAAAACGGTTGAGGCCCTCCGGCAACACCACGGAGACCAGGATGGCAATCGAAGCCCGCACCTCGATCATGTCGTCCTTGAGCTTCGGAATCCACGCGCTGCTCCAGGCTTTAGTGTTTTTGGTTTCCCACAGCAAAACGCCGCAATCGGCCCCGATGGGCGTGCGCACGGTCTGAACGAGATCGGCCCCCCGGATGCCCTTGGGCACGGGCTGGATGTCGTCATGGACAAAAAAGTCTCTGAGCTGCGCTTCGAAGTCCTGTTCCAGAACCTCGCCCTGGGTCTCCATGGAGCCCTGCTCGGCCTTGCGCTTCATGTCCTCGAGCGAGGCCCGCAGATCGTTGATCACCTTTTCTTTTTCCAGATCCTTGAGCCGGTGCTGTTCGGCAACTTTTTTCAAAGCCTCTTCGCGGACCTTTTCCCGCTCCTCATCCAGTTTGCGGGCCGCTTCCAGCTCGAATGACTCCCTGTCTTCTTCCAGTTTGCGCTGTCTTTTGCGCAGCTCCAGCTCCTGCTCGCGGAAGGTCCTGATGGCCGCATCTTTTTGCGCGAGGGCTTCCTGCAAATCCTTGAGCTGTTCCGCATACTGCTCCGCGAGCTTCTGGGTCGCCTTCTGTTCAGCATCGGCCAGACGCTCTTTCAGGCGGGTCTCGATTTCTGCGTCAATTGCTGCGTGCCTTTGGGAGATCTGCGCTTCCTGCGCCGTGAGAGTCGCGCTCTTTTTTTTAAGCTCCGCTTCACGGTGGGACACCTCCTGCAGCAGCTCGATCTTCAGATGCTCCCGAATACGCCCGGTCAGCGCATCCGACAGTTCAAATTCCCGGCCGCAGTTCGGACACGTGATCATTCCCTGTTCCATAATCGGCACCTCTTCCATGAAAAATCGACTTAGGGTTTAAAAACGTTGATTTGCGAGTGATGTTAAATAGCATATGTCGGAGTCGATTACCATGTTAAAACAGGATTTACGCTTCACGCCAACCGGCTTGTCCGGGTTAGGTATCCAACATTTGACTTGCATATCATCGAGAAGCGCACTATGATTTGTCTTTCAGTTTTAACTTGAATGTAACTTATTGATATCAAAATAAATTTTTACCCATCACGAGCCCAACCACAAAATTGATGGTAAACGGGACCTGATCGAAATGTTCCGTCGGGATTGGGTTCCGATCATGGTATCGAAATAACCACCGAGAGACGTCTAGGGCAGGGTGGTCCGCCGCAGGCGGAGAAACCCGAGGTTTGAGATCAATCACTCACTGCAAAACAAAGGAGGCTACCATGTCAACGAGAGGTAAAATGTTTAATACGTTAAAGGCCGTTTTAATCCTGGCCGCCGGACTTATATTGATCTTCGGTATGCACACCACTGCGACTGCGGGAACCATTACGCTCAAACTGGGCTGGACAACATCCGACGGTGCGACGGACCCTTACGCCATTACCGCCCGCCAGTTTGCGGCCGCACTGGAAAAGGAAGCCCCGGGGCAGTTTACGGTGGAGTTTTACCCCAACCGGGCCCTGGGCGATGAAAAAGAGATGCTCGAGGGCTTGAGCTTTGGAACCCTGCACATGGCCGTGATCACCAATGCGCCCATTGCCAGCATTGAACCCGCTTTCCAAATAAACGACTTGCCGTTTCTGTATGCCGACGAGAAGAAGGCCCATGCGGTTTTAGACGGGGAAGCCGGGCAGAAGCTCATGAAAAAACTGGAATCCAAAAACATCATCGGCTTTGGATTTGCAGAGGGCGGATTTCGCCAGATGATCAACAATGTGCGGGCCGTCAACACCCCGCAAGACGTGGAAGGCATCAAGTGGCGCGTCATGCAGAATCCGGTTTACATCGGCATGTTTCGGTCGCTGGGCGGCAACGCGGTTCCCATGGCCTGGGGGGAGGTGTTTACCGCAGTCCAGCAGGGCACGATCGATGGTTTGGAGATTCCCATCGCAGTAATTCAAAACAACGGCTACTACGAAGTTGCCAAATATCTTTCTTTGACCAATCATACTTACTCGGCGCTGGGTGTTTTAATGTCCAAGAAAACATGGCAAAAACTGACCCCGGAACAGCAAACGGCCGTCCAGAATGCCGCCCGCACCGCCATTGAAAAAGAACGGGCCATGAACATGGAAAATGTCAGGAATCTGGTCGACAAGCTGCAACAGGAAGGCATGCAGGTCAACAATGTCAAGGATCCGGCGACTTTTCAGCAGAAGGTCAAACCGGTATACGAAGAATTCCGCCGCAGCATCGGCGATGAAATTTACGACCTGGTGATGGGCCAGATGTAAGCCGCTCCTGGACAAAGGGCGTCCGGAGTTTATGGTGCATAAATCTGTAGCCTAAATCCAAGAAAACATTTTATGCAACTTATGGGTTAACCCTATTACGATGACATCCGCCGCCAATATTCTGGAAAAAGTCAGTGCCCTGGTTGCCCGTCTCACCGGCCTGTTCGTGGTTTGCCTGTGCGTGGGCCTGGTCGGCAGCCTGTTGATATCTGTTTTTTTCCGCTACGTGGTGGGGCAGGCCCTTTCGTGGCCGGAAGAAATTTCGCTTATTTTATTTACCTGGCTGATCCTGCTTACCGGCAGCCTGGGGGTGCGGGAAGAATTTCATGTGAAGCTGGTGGTCTTCTCTGCGCGTCTGCCCCCGTTTTACCGGCGCATCCTTGAAATGATCATCACGGCCGCCATTGCCGTATTTGGTCTGATCCTGGTTTACAGCGGCCATGATCTGGTACGGCGCACCGCTGAACATTTAACGCCGACGCTGCGCCTGCCGCTCGACTGGGTCAATTATTCCGCATCGGTCTGCGGTGTCCTTATTTTTTTGCATGCGGCAGCGATCCTGGCCAGAGGCGGCCGGACGGAGGCCGACCGATGAGTTTAGCTTCGTGGGTCCTGACTGCAGGGTTTTTGTTTCTGCTGGCTATCGGCGTACCCATTGCTTTTGCCATCGGCCTTGCTTCCATTGCCGCGCTATTGCTGCTGGACATCGATCTGGTGGTTTTGGCACAGTATATGATCGCCGGCACCCAGTCTTTTCCTCTGCTGGCAATACCGGGCTTTATTCTGGCCGGCGATTTGATGTCCCACGGCGGGCTTTCGGCGCGTTTGATGCAGGTGGCCGACCGCATGGTCAGGCATGTCACCGGCGGGCTCGGCATGGTATCTGTTCTGTCTTCGATGTTTTTCGCCTGTCTGTCCGGCTCCGCACCCGCCACGACCGCCACCATCGGTAAAATAATGATCCCTGAAATGGAAAAGCGGGGCTATACGAAACGCTTTGCCACGTCTTTGGCCGTCAGCGTCGGGCCGCTGGGACAAATTATCCCGCCCTCCATTCCTTTTATTGTCTGGGGCGTTATTGCCGAGCAGTCCATTTCCAAGCTTTTTCTGGCCGGGGTCGTGCCGGGAATTATCGACGGCCTGGCTTACATGGTCGTTTGCTTTTTCATGGCGCAGCGGGCAGGAATCGGGAGACTGCCCCGAGCTACCTTTAAAGAACTCTTACAAGCGGTATATGCGGGCAAATGGGCCCTGCTGGCCCCGGTTCTGATCCTGGGCGGCATCTACGGTGGCATATTTACACCGACCGAGGCTTCGGTTGTGGCCGTGGCTTACGGGCTTTTTACCGGCCTGTTTCTTTATCGCGGTATAAAATTCCGGGAACTTTTCGAGATATTGCTTACCTCCATGAAAACCACCGCCATCGTGATGTTTATTATCGCTGTGGCATCTGTTTTCGGCTGGCTGCTGGCCTATGAAAGAGTACCGGATAAAATCGTCGCCTTTATCCTGTCGGTTTCCGAAAATAAGATTGTGATCCTGCTTTTATTGAATTTGACCCTGCTGCTGATCGGGGCGGTTATGGACAACCTGGCGGTTATGGTAATCCTGGGCGGACTTCTCATCCATCTCGGCACGCAGCTGGGAATCGATCCGATACAAATGGGCCCCATTATTGTCATCAATTTTGCCGTGGGAATGGAAACCCCGCCGCTGGGCTACTCGCTGTTTGTCGGTTCGG
>Ga0307426_1000527_pt1 | contig 26506 bp, 32 predicted proteins | sample SalMarWE160340MG_FD_202165 | JGI IMG/M metagenome (GOLD analysis project Ga0307426, IMG submission 202165) | Salt marsh sediment microbial communities from the Plum Island Ecosystem LTER, Massachusetts, United States - WE1603-40 | ecosystem: Environmental > Aquatic > Marine > Intertidal zone >...
CCAATAGAGCTGCTGTTGCCCTTCGCCTTGCTGCCCAGAGCCTGTATAATTCTCACAGTGCTCTTGGAGCCTTCTTACGTCGTCAAAAAGCCCGCTTGGGAGCACCAAAGGTAATTACTGCTACAGCACACAAAGTGGCCCGTTTGGTTTATACTCTTTTAAAACACGGAACCGAGTATGTCGATGCAGGCCAGGATTACTATGAAGAACAATACAGACAACGTGTCATATACAATCTGAAAAGGAGAGCAAAACAAATGGGATTTTGCCTCGTGGAGAAGGAAACAGGGGCCATTGCATGAATTCCTGTAAAATCATTATGCTTATGGGAAGTTAGTTAGAAGATTTCACTTAATACATAATTAAAGCTGTATCAAATGCTCTATCCATCTTTACATTAGTACCACTCGCTTCTTTTACTGCTGTTACAGTATTCTTCTCATCTTCATTTAACTCGATATTTAAACCCTTTAATAGCGTATTAAAATATTCCTCTTCGCTTAACCGGTTTAGTTCCTCTCTTGATAAAATCATCTTAACCTCCATCTATTCTTATTGTGTGTTAATAGCAAAGAATACAGCGGTATTAATGCGCATATGGGGACTGTAGTTACCAATATTATCATTAATTATTGTATCTCACCGGATGGATTTAAGCAAACTACATCGTATGGAATCTTCTCAGATGGTATACGAGGCCGAACGACCTGGTCGTCGACCCCATGTGCGGGAGCGGAATCATACTCGATGTGGCCCGTGAGCTCGGGCGATGCGCCCTGGGCTACGATCTGCGGCCGATTCGCCCGGACATATTCAGGGCGAATGCGAGAAAGCTCCCGTTGGAGAACGGTGCGGTCGGAAACAGCGCCGGGTGGCTCTTCCGGACAGGAGGGAAGTGAAGGAGACGGACCTGGAATACCTGAGAAGACAAACGGTCACTGGAGAGCGCACAAATCACACCGGATCGATTCCCCCTCATGGCACCCGCACAGTGCACGCAGGAAGGTGAAACGCGTAAGGCGGCGCAAATGAAAGACAACCCATTGACCATCCTTAATCACTTGAGCAAGCTCAGGAGAAGGGTGGCCTACTGCCTCTTGAGCGTCGCAGTGACATCCGGCGGTGCGTACGCCTTCGTGGACAACATCCTCGAATTCGTCATGAAGGTCGGGAATGTGCAGAACCTGGTGTTCATCAGCCCTTTGGAGCACATTACATTTTAACAGTCTGCACAGTGACCCTCTTTCTCAGAGTCTCAATATAACTCATCATGTCTTCCTTCATCATCCTGCTCATCAGGCTTATGAACAAGTTATACTTCATCAAGTCCATGTTGAGGAGAAGCATTGGATTTAAACATCGCTTGAAAGAAAATACTCTGAGGTAGAAATCATTAAAGGCTTTTTGCATTTCATGAGCACTTGCTCTTGCTGGCTCGAATGTGAAATGGAGTCCGTCATAGTAGTCCCAGTCATGATTTATGATTCTCTTTTGCGAGAACAGTTTATTGTACTGTTCAGTGCCGGGATGCGGTGTAAGCACGGTGACAGTGAAGGTGTCGAGTTTAGACGCATGAACAAAATCCTCATAGTGCTTTAGCGTATCTGGATTGTCACCATCGGCACCGAATATGAAATAACCGTGAACCTTTATATTGTGATCATGGAAAACGCGTATGGCCGTCAACAGATCTGAGACCTTTTGTTTTTTGCTGTAGGCATCTAGAACATCCTGGTCGAGGGATTCTATCCCAATGTAAACCGTAAAATTCAGCCTCGACATAAGGGAAAGGAGTTCCTTGTCTTTGTAACTGTCAAGTCTTGTGTGGGCCGCCGTCACTTTAGGTACTATACCTGAAGAGAGCATTCGTCTCATAATCTCTTTTGCTCTCTCGCGATTATGGGTGAAGTTCGCATCCAATCGAAGATCGATCTTTTTTATTTTACCGTACTTTTCCCGATAGCCGACAAGTTCAGTCAGAACGCTCTCAGGGCTCCGGTATCGGTACTGACGCCCGTAAACTTTCGAAACACAACAGAAATTGCAATCGAAAGGGCAACCTCTGGATGTCTGAACGGGTAGGGTCTGTGGGAGTCTCTTCATGAAGCTGTAGTCGAAAGGAGGGACTTCATCGAGGTTTTTAAGCAAACTCGCGCGTACTATTTTTTCCCCTATTCGTCCTGCAATCAATTCAGACAGAACGTGTTCACACTCGCCCACGACCACATGGTCCGCATGCTGAGCCGCTTCTTCCGGAAGCATTGAGGCGTGTACGCCGCCAATGATAACCTTGCGGTCTGGAAAGAGGCTTGCAATTTCATATCCTCTCTTCGCGGTCGTGGTCATGATGGAAATCAGGATGATGGATTCTTTGATATAGTTTGGATCTATCTTCTCAAGAACATCATCGTAGATTCTGACCTGGCAACCCATTCTCTTCAACACCGTGGCAAGGAGCAGCGTTGTGGGTGATACGAACAGGTTGATGCCCATAAACGTTCTCAATTTGGAGAATATATTGGCAATTTTTCGATGCGACTTGTATATGTTGGCAAGTGGATTGATTATGGCAACACTTTCTTCGTTCCAGTTCACAGTACTCTCTTCCTCCATTTCCATTTTTCTTCGTATCAGCGACAAGATTAACCACTCGAAGTATTACGAGCGTACAAGTTCAAAACTGAAGTGCGAAGAAATAATTAAGCGAATTATGAAGATATCGCTTCGCCAGCTCGAGTTTCATACATCGGAATAAAAGTATATCATTTTCCTCAACAAAAGTAAGGTAATTTTATGAATTTCGGTATTATCGCTACATCAGTCATACATGAAACCAGAATCGCGGGAATTCCCAGGCCTCTTCGTTGTCTCAGCCCCCATATGAGGAATGATTCAATCCACGTTAACAGCTCTACCAATGGGATTGTCCTTTTCCAATCAAAGAGCACAAGGTACAGTTTATAATACTGAAGCGCAGGTGAGGGAGGACGACCGATGTCGCTGTTCATTATAAATGGCTCCTATAGTCTGGTAAGTTTTACAATCATAGGAGCTATTATCGGCGGTTGGCAAAAAAGAGTAAGATAGAGTGCCTGTAACGGAAAAACTATGTCGGATAACAATATGGAGGTTTTCCAAAAGGAAGCGTACATATCTCTCATAAAGGGCAAGGGGATAAGGGGCTCTACTGAAGCTGCGAAAAAGGCCTTCGAGGCTGTCGGGTGCAAACAGATAGCAACATACGTGTTGATGGGGCAGTATGATGTCCTCACCGATTGATAGTAATTTTTATAAATAGGGATTCGACGATTTTGGATAAGCTCGCTGCGAAAAGCCCCCTGATTTGCTCATTATTGATTTCCGACTGCTCTTACTGGCGGAAAACGCCAGCCTTCTTTTTAAACATGCTACCCGAGCAAGAATGTTTTTCAAGAATAAAGATTTCTCATAGTTTCTGAAAATTGGGATAGACACTCCTCACCCCTGGATATTTCTTCTTCTATAGCTGTGAAAGGAAACGAGAATCAGGAGGCCTTCAATGCAACCTCATAGAACGGCGGGGCATTGTTTCTTTTCAGGCATTAAAGTATTTTGTTCACCTCAGATGGATCAGTTATCACGGCAACAACTTTCATTTCGCTCCCACATTTCGGACATACCAAAGGGTCCACCTCATAGACTTTCTGAATAAGTCTCGCCCAGCTCCGTCTTCGCGCTTTGTTTGTTACGCTCTGAATCTCGATATCAGGGAGTTTATCAGTTGTCTTTTTGGGTCTTGCTCTGTACCCATATTTTACAAGGCTGCCGTCTTTGACGGCCTTACCCTTTGTCCTGTTGGAATAACCCATAATAGCGTATTAAATGTTTGTGCTTGGGAGGGATGTGCTGCGTCAACTCTGCGATGAAATTACCTGCCTTGAAGAGTTTTATGTTTTCTTTCCAGTAGTCATTGTAGTTCGTCTTGTAAATGATTGTGCCATTTGAACGTGCATAGAGGATTTTCTGTAACGACACGGGATGTACTTGACAGCACCTTCGGCCTTACAATGTACTGGCTAAGATTCACCCGTGCTTTCCGGTTTGAGGCGGGAATTGGGACGGAGTTATCCACCGAAAACCCGGAATGGTTCCAGGAAAGAATTTTTAATGCGAAACTGCAGTCGAGCAATCCCCTGTCAACGAACAGCTTTATTACTCGCCTCCTGAAAATCTCGATGAGCTTTGCGGTATCTGTAATAGGGGTGTGATGGAAAGAGCCCGCCTCGTCGATTCCTCCTTCCAAAACAATACAGTGGTAGTGTGGATTCCATCTCATCAGGTCGCCAAACGACTGGTATGAAACAACAATCCCAGTTTTTACTACGGCGATTTTGTATGGATCATAGGGCACCTTCGGCGTTGCCAATACTATCATTAATTATTATATCTCAAGGAAAAATTATAGCAAATCTTAGTAAAATATAAAAAAGGAAATATTTATTGATATGCCCTACAAGGGTAAGATTTTTCAAAAATTATGACACGTTTATTCCCCATACAACTCAGTAATAAGACACCTTAATTGAAAGGCGCCCTTTGATGATAATTCATCAATCTTATTTTGAAGCCTTTTCTTGTTAATTGTCCTGATTTGATCTGTTGCTATTTCAACATCTTTTTGACTACATTTCGTCTGGATTCTACTCCTCCATTTGGGATGAAGTTTTGTCGTTAATGGACATACAACAACAGTATCTAAATACTTGTTCATTTCAGTTTTGCTGACAACTACAACAGGTCTGACTTTTTTCAATTCCCCTCCAATAGTAGGATTGAGATCAGCATAATAAACCTCATAGCGTTTGATCTTCATTTTAATCAATACCATCATTAACAGTTACATCGAAGTCAGACCAATCTTCTTTTTCTTTAGCCATTTCTCTAAAAGTATCTTCCCATGATAATTTATTATCTGGAATATCCGATTTTATCAATATGCCCCCATCTTTTTCTATAATTGTTAAATGGTCATGTAAATGATATTTCTTTATCAGTTTACTTGGCAGCCTTAAACCTTTTGAATTGCCTATTTTGATTAATTTAGCTTCCATTATTTATTGTCTCCTCAAAACAACTTTATGTAATTATTGTAATTACATATTTCTTTACTATCAAGAAAAAATTTAATTTGGTGATTTATCTTTTGGTGTATCATACTTTACTGATTTAACCAGATCAAGAATCTTGGGTGCATGGGCCAAAGCAAAGCCGATCCGTGAGCGGCAGGAGCATATATTGTCTTTATGCATACATCCGCAGACGACGGGTGCAGAGAGAGTACTATTAGCAAGAAGGAAATGTTATTGGATTTGTAACATAGGGGATTAAAGAAGGCGCCGAAAAATTTAACAATATCTCACCAAATAATCTTGCTATCTCACTATTCTTGATTTAAATTTGCTTTCACTATGAGAAATGCTTTACTAATCTATCCTGAATTCTCGGCATTTGGATTCTGGAATTACAAAGACGTTGCGAAATTAGCGGGAGCCAAATGCCCCGCTGCACCACTCGGAATGATTACATTAGGGGCACTTCTCCCTAAAGAGTGGGACATCAAGCTGCTCGACATGAACGCAGCTGAGTTGCATGATTCAGATATAGACTGGGCTGATCTTGTATTTATAGGCGGGATGCTCCCTCAGCAAATCAATTTTCTTAAACTCATCGATCGAGTCCATTCTCGAGGAAAAAAGGTTGTTGCGGGAGGCCCTGACCCAACTTCACAGCCAAAAATTTATGAAAAAGCTGATTATCTGGTCTTGGGTGAAGCTGAGGATACCATCATACCATTTCTGGAGGCTCTCGCAAAGGGAGTTGAAAAGGGGACCTTTCTACCTCCTCGAAATAAACCTGATATTACCAGAAGCCCTGTTCCAAAGTTCGATTTGCTCAATTTTAAGGATTATCTGACAGTCGGTATACAGTTTACACGCGGTTGTCCGTTTAACTGCGAGTTTTGTGATATTATCGAACTTTATGGAAGAACACCACGTACAAAAACTGCGGAGCAAATTATCTCTGAACTTGATGCATTGTATCGGGCTGGATACAGAGGTTCTGTGGAATTTGTGGATGATAATTTTATCGGGAACAAGAAAAAGGTAAAGGAAATTCTCTTTGCTGTTCGTGAGTGGTCTGAATCTAACAATTATCCTTTCTATTTTGGAACAGAGGCCTCGATTAATCTTGCAGATGATGAAGAGCTTCTTAGATTGATGCAGGAAGTGGATTTCAGGTATGTATTCATCGGTATAGAATCTGTTGACGATAACGTACTTAAATCGACTCAGAAAAAGCAAAATGTCAACAGAAAAATATGTGATGATCTTCATAAAATATACCATTACGGAATGTTCGTAAGTGGTGGTTTTATCATCGGTTTTGATGATGAAACCAGTGAAATGGCAAGGCTGATTGAAAAAACAGTTACTGATGGAAAGATATGTATAGCGATGGTCGGTTTACTGTATGCGCTACCCAATACGCAGCTTACCCGTAGATTGATAAGGGAACAGAGATTTTTTGATAATTCAAGCCAGTTGGATGTGAACGATATTACTATTGATCAATCTACCAGTGGACTCAATTTTATCACTAAAAGACCAAGGAATGAGATTATTAATGATTTTACTTACATTCTTAAAAAGATATATTCACACAAGAGTTACTTCGATAGGTGTTTGAAGCTGGCGAAGGTTTTGAATGTGAAAAGAAAAAGCAAACCTTCGTTTACCGGAAACTTGAAAAATATAATTGCATTTTTCAGACTGATTAATAAGCTTGGATTGAAGCCGCCTGCTTGTTATTATTTTTGGAGAAATATCTTTATTGTTCTATTGATCAACCCATCTGCCCTTGTAGAAGAATGCAACCTCATGGCAATGTTCATTCATTTTCGAAAACAGACAGAATTTATCATTGACCTTATGACAGCGAAACAAAAAAGTAGTAGTATCAAGAATTCTGTATCATGAGTGCCAACACCCCCTGTCACTTTATGAGCCTTTTCCGCATCCCCCTGATTGAGGTTCCGATGACGGATTTTGTTGCCCCCCACACGATCTCTCCTGTGATGATCTCCTGAATGGAAAGTGGTGTTGCGAGCATCGCGTCGAATGTCTTCCGGTAGTACATCCGCACGTAGGATGCGAAGGTGGTCTCGAAGAAGGCATTGTACATAATGTTGATAGCCACCAGGGCAGGAGCAATGTACCCGATGTAGGATATGGCGCTACCCCTGTAAACGATGCTGCCGACGAGAGTTCCGAGCCCGGCACCGAAAGCGAAGAGGTAAAAAAGCGGTTCGAGCAGGGGCGGAAGAAAGTTGATCGTCCAGCTCCAGCATTGCGAGCCGAAGATCGCACCCTCCGGTACAAAACTTCCTGCTGATCGTGTGGAAAAGCGAATCCCTTTCCTTGCAGTAAATGATTAGCCGTCGGCCCAGATTCTCGTTGTTGAACCGCTCGGAGCTGACCCACTCTATAAGAATCGAGAAGCTTCACCAGGCACTGGACATCTTCGTCCAACGATACTGTCCTGTTGAAGCACAGTATGGTATATCCTACGAGAAGTGGAGACTCGGGAAGGAGGGATAGTCCGGAAAGTCGCTCCCATGAAAAAGACCATGTACAGCCTCTACTTCCTCGCCGGGCTTCTAAAGGCATCGAACCGACGCTACCGGGAGCTCATCTCAACTTTCGACGATCCAAGCCAGGGAGTGAAACATCTCAAGAAAATATCAAAGACCGTGAGATCAGAAAACCGCCCCTACAAGGGATTCAACTTCTACCGTGCCGACGATAAGAAGCTGTTTGAAGTCCTGGCACGAGGGGAATTCAACATCAATGGCCTATACAATAAATACCTTCGCGTGTACTTCCCCGATAAAAGCAGCAGCGCAATTTCCCGGATAATTAAACGGGTTCATGGCATTATTAAACGTGTTGCTCACACATATAAATACTATCTGACGAAACTCGGCAAGGCTGTTATTACAGCAGGCCTTGCCATAAAAGAAATGTTTGTTATACCTGAATTATCAGTAACCAGGCTCCAATGTCGTTAATTTTTTCTTGCCATATTAGCAAGAAATTGGCGATTAAGATACTAATCATCTATTATATCACAAATGTGATAAAATAGATGAAAATTACATTAATGAGCTAAAAATAGCTGTAGATTATTATTAGTACTCATGATACGCTTGGATAGCCTCTTACTTAGAAGCGGCTTACGTCCTTGACAGGATGTATCATTTTGCGACCGAGTATCTGTAAGTAACTTCGCGAGAAGTTACTTAAAAGACGAATGCAATAACCGTCTTTAATATTTAGATAGAAAACATAAGTATCTCATTAAATCTATTTGATAAGGAGTAATGAAATGGCAAAACAAAATAAATCCTCTCCTGTAACTCTTAAAGCCGATCTCAGTAAGCCACCATCAAGGGCGCTTTGGCTGGTGAAATGGCTTCTTCTCTTTCCGCATTGTATTGTGCTTGCACTTCTATGGGCAGCCTACGTCATTGTAGGTATAATAGCGTTTTTCGCGATCCTGTTTACTGGCAGTTTTCCACGCAAACTGTTTAATTTTAATGCAGGGGTACTTCGCTGGAGCTGGAGGGTCGGATTCTACGGTTACTGGATTCTCGGCACAGATGAGTATCCGCCTTTCTCGCTGAAAACTGTTGAGGGCTACCCTGCTGATCTTGAGATAGAATACCCTGAAAGGCTCTCCCGGGGGCTGATATTTGTAAAATGGCTTCTCGCGGTACCCCACTATCTGTGCTTGACACCGCTCATGGGATGGGGTATCTGGCACTATACCAGTGATGCAGAAGCACCGGTTATTGGGCTTATCTTGATCCTCATGGTTATCATTGCATTTGTGCTGCTTTTCACAAAGAAGTACAACGAGGACATATTCAAACTGAACACAGGCATAGTCAGATGGTCGTTCCGGGTACTGGCATACATCGGACTTATGACAGACCAATACCCTCCTTTCAAGCTCTGGGAATAAATCTATTACGATACGCTGAGGTAAAGATATTTGGCTTACAATAATCATTAAAAGGCTCAGTATGTTAAATGTTTCCTCAGTATCAATAACAAGATTGAATTAATATATAAAAAAATTAAGAATTGCAGGAAGGTAAAGGAGGAGACAATCATGGCGAATGGAGGAAAAAGTAATAGTGGTACAGGTATAGCGGGTGCAGTTTATTTTATGGGTTTAATTGCAGCAGCAGTCTACTATATCCAAAATGCAGTTTCTTTTGGCATGGGGGTGCTGGGTTTCTTAAAAGCTCTGGTCTGGCCGGCTTTCCTGGTCTACAATTTACTTGAGTTTCTAAAAATGTAGTATTTTCTCTGATCCGTTCCCTATTCTGTAAGTCAAGATATGACGATTTTCCATGACAAGGTGGAAAAAAATGAATTCGGACAGAAAGACCGCAATAATTGTGGAAGCATTATTTCTAATCTCGACAGCTACGTTTATGATAGGTGATTCAGGACTTATAGAATCTATTATAGATGGTCCAGATTATCTTATTAATGTTTCTGAAAATAAAACCCAGGTGATAATAGGATTGCTCATTGCGTTTATTGATGGCATTGCAATTGTTGGTATTGCAGTTTTTATGTTTCCTATGGCTTTTAATTAAAGGTGTAAAGGATCAACCGCGGGATGACCATGCTCCAGCATCTCCCTGAGTACAACCCGTACCGAAGGGATGGGGACTTCGTTTTCGAACGAGACCTCGGTGGGCAACTTCTCCGAGACTTAAAGCGACGCGGAGGGCGGCTGGGGCCGGTGAGCAGGGGGGGAATCCGGGTAGGGTTGCAACGGGTTTTGGTTGGACGGACGGCTTTCGGCAGCCCCCGCCGCAACTGAACTTGGGTTGTTTGCCAGCTTGAAAAGTATCGGGTCTCACCTCTACGATCTGCGATGTGAGAGCCCGCATGGAGGAGGTACCAATGAAAACAGTAATGACAGCAATGATAGTAGTCACACTCCTTACACCATTGACGGTTTGTGGGCAGGAGAACCCAACTCCGAGTGTAAGCCTCCACCTGGCAGCCCTTCAGGGGAATATTGAAGCCATTCGACAGCACATTGAGGCCGGTTCGAACCTGAATGAAAAAGATGTGTATGGGTCTACTCCCCTGATTGTTGCAACAACATTTGGCAAGACCGCAGCGGCAAGACTCTTGATCGAGGCCGGGGCTGATTTAAGCATCAGAAACAACGATGGGTCAACTCCGCTTCATATTGCCGCTTTCTTTTGCCGAACAGAGATCGTCAAGGCCCTGCTTGACAAAGGTGCTGACAAGTATTTAAGGAACAACGCCGGATCTACTGCGTTTGATTCCGTTGCAGCTCCTTTCGATGATGTCAGAGGATTCTACGACAGCATTGGACAGGCCCTTGGGCCACTGGGATTGAAACTGGACTACGAGCGGATAAAAATGACTCGTCCCAGGATTGCGGAGATGCTGCGACCTCGGCTTGAGGATCTCGCAGCGGTCGATTACACACCGCTGCCAGGGGATGACTGGGAGGTGTCTGCGCCCGCAGAGCAGGGACTGGATCCGATGCTTGTGGCGGAGCTCTATCTCGATGCGGCTGAAATGGAGACACTCTATGGGCTGCTGGTGATTAAGAACGGCTATCTTATCGCTGAAGGGTATTTCAATAATGGGGGGGTTGAGCAGTTGTCCGGCCGGCAATCGGCGACGAAGAGTTATGCCTCGGCATTGGTCGGGATTGCGCTGGATCAGGGCTGCCTGTCGAGCGTGGATCAGAAGATGATGGATTTCTTCCCGGAGTTTGCCGGACAGATAATTGATCCGAGAAAGGAGCAGATCACGATCCGGGACATGCTGCAGATGCGTGCCGGATATCCCGATGAGCAGCGCACGCCTCCCTATTTTAATATTCTCTTTTTGAGCAGCAACTTGCACTGGCTGCCTCACCTGGTTGACTTCCCTCTGGTAAGCGACCCGGGGACCGGGTTCAATTACAGCAATCTGACGTCCCATATCCTGGGGATCATCGTGGCACGGGCGTGTAATACAGATCTTAAGTCATACGCTCAGGAGCATCTTTTCTCCCCGATTGACGCGGAAGTGGGCGGTTGGACCGCCGATGCGGATAACTACAACTTCGGCAGCATGGAAATCTACGTTACGGCCCGTGACATGGCAAAGTTCGGCCTGTTATATCTCCACCACGGGGAATACGAGGGGAACCGGGTCCTTTCAGACGCCTGGGTCAGTGAATCCCTGCAAACGTATTCGGAGGGTATGTATGACAATGAATGGCGAAACGAAGCAAGCAACTACCCGGGGCCTTACCTTCGCGACATCGGGTATGGCTATCAGTGGTGGTCCGCCAGGGCAGGCGACCATCATTTCAACCTCGCGTGGGGGCATGGCGGGAACCTGATTATCTTGCTGGATGAGCTCAACATGATTGTAGTCACTACCGCAGATCCGTTGCACGAGCTACCGGGGGATGCAGGATGGAAATACGAAGGGGCGATCATAAATCTGGTGGGCAAGTTCATCAAATCCTTACCGAGGGAGTGACGAGCAGGCCAGAGTAATGTTCCGGCTGGCTAATGCCGCCGGTGAGTGGCATGTTCTCCGTGTCAAGTCGAAGGCTTGCAAGCGGGGGTTATGTCCGCTCGACTGTACTTGTTGATAGGTACTGGTGTTTGCACCGGCGGCATTAGCCAGACGCTAAGCGTCCGGATAATAACTCGTTGGAGCCGGCTTTACTATCGCTCGGTTATCGTCTGACTTTGTGAAAGACAGATTAGCTGGTTTCTATCATTGGGATTATCTTCAGTGTCTTGATCAGGCTGTCCTGGTTGCTAGCTCGAATGATATCAGCATGGAAGAGATTGAGAGGTGGACATATCTCACTAATTATCTTACATTTTTACATTTACCATAAAAATTGCTATAAATCTTTCAGAGAGATATAATAATCAACAATAAGATTTACAATTCTAATCCTCTTAGACGAAATCTAGCAATATTTTCTTGAGATAAAATGATAAGGAAGGCAAGCTATGGAAGGAAAAATTCTCTATTTTGATACTCCTGGAAAGATCAATACCGACAGTACTCTGGAGGCTGCCCGTCAGAGGGCGGATGAACTCAAAATCAAGCAGATCGTCCTCGCTTCAACCCATGGATACACCGCCAAACGGGCTGCAGAGGTGTTTCAAGGGATGGATGTTGATATCATAGCAGTCTCCATCTGTGCCAGCTTCGATGAAGAGGGTTGGACAATGACTCGAAAGGAAAGGGAAGAGCTTGAGAAGCGAGGCATTACGGTCATTACAAGCTTGCATTCATTGGGCGATGATGTTAGCGAGGCCTTTGGTGGGTCGGCTCCAAACAGGGTCATTCGTGAGACTCTCTACAGGTTTTGCCAGGGTATGAAGGTTGCAGTGGAGGTTGCCCTTATGGCCGCGGATGCAGGTGTTTTAGATATCTTACATGAGGTGATTGCCATCGGAGGTACCAGTGATGGAGCGGATACTGCAATTGTCCTCAAACCGGCCTATGCGCGGAAATTTAAAGATATGGAGATCAGAGAGATCATAGCTAAACCCAGGCAAGGAGGTTAGGATTAACCTCTAACCAAACCACAGTGCCGGGAGTTTCCCCACTCCTTTTTTAAATCTTATAAAAACATTAATTTGTATAGTAGGAGATGTCAAACATGTATGGAATAGGTGGCATGTTTTATTCAGGTACGGGAGAATACCGGGGAAATTCAGAGGGGTCCGAAAATGAAGCACAACATATACAATATCCACCTGTACTGGTTCTTCAGAAATCGGATCAAGGGAAAAATTCAGCCGTGGTATAATCCCTGTGTATGGTGTCGTTTGTTGTTTTTCGGCTCCTTTCGAAGCCAACATTTCGAACCCTGGTTCACGCCGTCTCCACGATGGATATTTCCCTGTTCAGCTGGGACAGGGCATTTTCCATTATTTCTATCCGTTCACAGGCGATCTCTCTGCTCCTGTCCAGTGTGAGATGTCCAGCAGCGCGGTCTTTGTACTCGGTAATGAGCTGAGAGACGTCGATAAGCGTTCGCGCTCCTTTCCAGAAAAAAGCGCCGATGGCAAGCCGAGTCATGCCGGTCATGCCCAGAGAATCGAGGATATCCGCATCATGAAGCATTTTTGCCTCTTTTGAGACCGGATTCCCCTCGGGTATGTGGTTCAGTATTGCCTCTTTTACAAGCGCGATTTTTCCTGGTCTGAAACCCACTTCGTGTAGGATGGCTTCCGCTTTTTCCGCAGACTGAAGCTGGTGGGGCTCGGCGAGTATGATATCGTGAAGATAGGTTGCTGCATAGAGAACCTCATCATCGTAGCTGTTTTCAAGCTGTTTTGCCAGATGGTATACTCTGTTAACATGGTCGAATCCACGGGCAAGCCTTCCTGCACACATATCTTTCGCATACTGAAGAATGATGTGTCTCATTGCGTTCTCCCCATTTCCAACACCCGGTTCGATGTCTCCCGGCGTTTTTATACTGTTTACAAAGTATTGAATCCCGATACAAAATAATTGATTTTTTTTTAAATTAACAGTCATTTATTAGTTCCTGGTACAGCAAGTATTGATTACATTATTGGAAAAAATACCGGATTGCGCATCAATGTACGGCTGGCGGTTTTTCTTCCTGTTTTTAAAAACCATACGGTACGTGTTCTTCCGGCCTTCGGCTGTCAGAATGGGCTCGCGGTATAGTTGCAATACAGAAACACTTATCAGCGAGCCCGATCTGTTTTTACTTTTTATAATTGCAAATTCACTTGCTTATTTTCAATAAAAAACTGAATGGGCAGGGTACTGAACCTGGTATGAAGATATTCGATACATTACAGGGTAGAAAAGTTGAGTTCGAGCCGATAGACGACAAAAAGATCGGTATCTATCTGTGCGGCCCCACTGTGTATGATTACGGGCATCTCGGCCATGGAAGATCGGCGGTCGTTTTTGATCTGCTCAGACGCTATCTCATGTACAGAGGGTATGATGTCACCTTCGTGCGGAACTGGACGGATATCGATGACAAAACCATCGAAAGGGCAAACAAAGAAGGGATGACCGTACGGGAGATGACCGAGCGGTTTATCGGAATATATGAGGAGGATTACGCCCGTCTCAATATTTTGGAGCCTGATTTTGCGCCGAAACCGACAGACCACATCGATGAAATAATCGTTTTTATTAAAAAGCTGTTTGACAACAATCATGCCTATACCCTGGAAGACGGTGTGTATTTCGATATCTCGACTTTCCCGGAATACGGAAGGTTGAGCGGCCAGTCGCTTGCAGACCTCAGAAGCGGCGCGCGAATTGAGGTCGATGAGTCGAAGAGGAACCCGGGTGATTTTGCCCTGTGGAAGTTCGAAAAGCCGGGCGAACCGTCCTGGCCGAGCCCGTGGGGGAAAGGGAGGCCGGGCTGGCATATTGAATGTTCGGTTATGAGCATTCATTATCTCGGAGAGGAGTTTGATCTCCACTGCGGCGGGCAGGACCTCACCTTTCCCCATCATGAGGATGAAATCGCTCAGACCCGTGGTGCAGGATACAGGTTTGCGCGGCACTGGATGCATAACGGGTTTTTGAATATCGACAACGAGAAGATGAGCAAATCACTGGGGAATTTTTTTACCCTCCGTGAAATATTCAAGAAATACGACCCTCTCACAGTGCGTTTTTTTCTTTTGTCCGCCCATTACAAGGCGCCTTTGAACTTCAGCCTTGAAAATCTCGACCATGCGCAGCATACACTCAACCGTATAAGCGATTTTATTCTCCGTGTTTCGGAAGCTGCAGAGTCCGGTGGAGAAAATGGGGCTGAAAACCGGATGCGCGGCGTGGAAAGCGACCCGGTACACGTGCTTATCGAGAGGACAGGGGATGAGTTTGAGAGTGGCATGGATGATGATCTAAATATCTCGAAAGCTCTTGCATCAATTTCTCTTTTTATCAGAGATATAAATACGTCTCTCGAGAGAGGTGAGCTTTCTGCGGCCGATGCCTGCGCGGTGCTCGATTTTATAAAAGATATAGATTCTGTGCTGGGAGTTTTTACCTTCGAGCGGGAGATGCTGCCCGAGGAGATTGAAACGCTGATTCGGGAAAGGGAGGAGGCACGCAAACACAGGGACTACGCACGCGCTGATGAGATACGGCAGAAACTCCTCGAGCGTGGAGTGGTGCTCGAGGACACAAAAGAGGGGACCCGGTGGAAGTTCGTGAAAGAGTCCGGACAAGGATGAAGCCTAATGCACGCCACTTCTTTAATGAACGTCAAATACCCTGAATGCTGAGCTCGAGCTCTTTTAGCACACTCCGGTCCGGTTCTTCCCTGTATTTTTTTTCAAGGGATTTGAGCGCGCTTTTTGTCCTGAGCCTCCCGAGGGCCCACGCGGCGCTGATGCGTAAAACCGGGTGCTCGTGGCTGAGAAACTCTTCAAGAATGGCCTCGGCCTTTTTGTATTCCAGGCACCCGAGCGCCAGCACTGCGTTTTTTTCAATTGCCTGGCGCCTGCGTATGCCTATCTGGTTGTTCCGGAATCGTGCCTGCCACTGTGCATCACTCATGCCCAGAAGATCGATGATGGTGATGTCCTGCCCTACATAGCCGACACTGTGCTTCTCTGCGTTCGGTTCGAGTGAGCTGTTGAAGGGGCATATATCGATACAGCTGCTGCATCCATAGAGTCTGTTGCCCCATTGAGCGCGAAGGTCCCTCGGTACGGACATGAGATTTTCCGACATATACTGGAAGCAGCGGTTGACATCAACAACTCCGTCAGCGATAATGGCGCCTGTGGGACAGGTATCGATGCATGCGCGGCAGGATCCGCAAATGGAAAAATCGGGATGTCGGAGCTCTGGGGTTTGAAAGTCCGAAACCTCGATGTCGGTTACAGCTTCTCCCATGACAAAGAAGGAGCCAATATTCCTGCTTACAACAACGCAGTTTTTACCGATGCTCCCGAGCCTCGAAAAATTAAAAAGCGCCTTTTCCGGAATCGAGGTGTAATTCGAGAGCACCCTGCTCTGTATCCGTTTCCCGGTGTATGCCTGCAGGGAATCGATCAGGGCTGTAAGCCTCATCTTCAAGTACCCGTAGTTGTTTCTCCAACTAAATCGTGCGATTCTTCCCCGTCCGGGATCGTCACAGAACGTTTCATCTGTAAAGTAGTACTTGGCGGCAAGGATGATACTCTTCACCCAGGTTCCATATGATTTATAGGAATATGCGAAAGCGGTTTTCTCGGGGGTCCACCGGTAGCTTTCCGGAATATATCCTGCAGAAAGAGTTCTGAGTGTATGACGGAGGGGGCTGGAGAGGTCGACGGGAGGAATGACGGCAACCGCATCGATGCCATCGGAATATTTTGTACATAATTCGGTTAGATCCTGCAGTTTCATATCTATTCCATCGCTGAACCGCAAGCACTAAAATACAGGGCAGCGTATGTATTAATATACGGCAGGCATGAATATTAATCAAAAAATTGCAGGATACATATGCGCTTATATAAAAAAACGAATGCCGATAAGAGCGGCCGGGATAAGCGGGATTACGAGGAGATTTGTCAGTATCCATGCGGCATTCGCCAGATCGTTGTTTAGTGAGAATAGTTTTGCAAGAATAACGGCCATGATCGCAGAAGGCATGAGAGACTGGAGGAGTACAACCCCTGCAGGCAGGCTGTTTTCCATTCTGAAATATCCGAAGAGAAGAAGCAGAAGAGTGCCTGTCAGCGGGGTGTAGCAAAACTTTACAAGGGCAATGAGAAGTGCGTGTTTAACGTACTTAAGGGATTTTTTAAAGTTGAGTCCCATTCCGATTGCAATCGAGGAGCCTGCCACCAGTATGTATGTGGCGTAGTGTGACGCGATGGTGTTCACAATTGCCGGTCTCTGCAGCCCTGACAGGTTCAGCAGCATTCCAAGTGTCATAGATGAAATCGGTACCACGCTTACCGGGTCCCGGGCAAGCTCGATGAGAGCGTATTTAACCCCGACCTTTCTTTTACCTGATAAAATACTTGCGGTGGGAAAACCGATGAGATAGAACACCGGAAGAAACAGTGCCATTAACCAGCTCCCCAGGTAGAGGCCCTCATCTCCGAAAAAGAGCAGGCAGAGAAAATTCCCGAGCGTGTACCCATTGTTGGAAAACATCGAACATGCAATGATACTCCCCTTTTCACCGGGAGTCGATTTCAGCAGCCTCGCAATGATGAGGGCCGGGATAATCGCAAAAAGCTGCATGCCGGTAAGCAGAAACGGTAGCGAGGCGAATCGGGCGTTCTGTATTTCGAGCGACCACAGAGCATTGATAGTGATGATCGGCGAGAGAAATATGACGATATATCGGGACAGCTCTCTGCTGTAGGCGTCCAATCCCCTGAAGCGCAGTTTGAGGGCGTATCCGGAAAAGAGAAATCCGTAAATGAGTACAATAAAGATGATGAAACTCGCTGATATCTGGTACAATGAGAGACCTTCCCTATCCGGTTATGCTTGCGATACTTTTTTCATAGGGCGAATTGATGATTCCATTTTCGGTAATAATACCGGTAATATACGACGCCGGTGTTACGTCGAATGCGGGGTTGTACACGTTGATATCGGCCGGAGCAGTCTGTTTGCCGAAGCCTCGTATTACCTCCTCTTTCCCCCTCTCTTCAATCGGTATTTCGCTTCCTGAGGACGTGTTCACATCGATAGTCGATACCGGTGCTGCGACATAGAAGGGGATATCGAATTCCTTGGCCAGCACCGCAACGCCGAGAGTGCCGATCTTGTTTGCCGTATCGCCGTTTGCGGCTATCCGGTCGGCGCCGACAATAACCATATCCACCTTTTTCTGCTGCATAACGCTTGCTGCCATGTTGTCCGTGATGAGTGTTGCTGGTATGCCGGCTTCTAGAAGCTCCCACGCGGTAATGCGCGCACCCTGCAGAAGTGGCCGTGTCTCGTCGACGAATACGTGAATTGAAAGTCCGTCCTCGTGCGCCTTGAACATTGGAGCGAGGGCGGTCCCGTACATCGCTGTTGCGAGTCCGCCTGCATTACAATGGGTGAGGAGCGAACACCCCTCTGTTATAAGTGCCCTGCCGTTTTTTCCTATTGCCCGGCAGATGCGGTTATCCTCATCGATCATCGATACCGCCTCTTTCAGGATGATGTCCTTCAGATCATTGACCACACGGTCGGAATTACGGGACAACAGGTTTTTCATCCGCTCAATAGCCCAGAAGAGATTGACCGCGGTCGGCCTCGAGGAGCCCATGTAATTGCACACCTCATCGAAACGCTTCATGAAACCCTCTGACCCCCCGGCTAAATCGCGTATACCCAGATAGATGCCGAACGCGGCCGCAATCCCGATTGCAGGTGCCCCCCGTATCTTCAGCTTTTTGATTGCCTCCCACATCTGCTCCTTTGTATCGATGGTAATAAACTTCTTTTGCACAGGGAGTCTGGTCTGGTCGATGATGCGGACTCTTCTATTTTCCCATGCAATGGTCTGCACCGGCATATGAAACTCCGTTTTTGTTTTGTACGCATATGATACTAGCGGGACGGCGTGAATTCCAGCAATAATTTGAAGAGAAGCCTGATTTCAAGATAATTTTTACTGTGTCCGCTCCGGTGATTTTATGCTGTGTAAAATTGAAAATTTACTGTATGAAAGAATTCGGATGACACTGTCCGCACACGGTCGAATGAGAGCACGCTCACCTTTTTCGCTGTTGATCCGAACGTACATTCATGTCGTATTTTGCCGTTGAATTTGTGATTGATAGGGTATATAATAGTATTGACACCCCCTTCCGGAGGGTACAAATACAACAAAATGTACCTGTGTGAAATCGGCTATGGTTGAAATTACAAAAGAAAAAGGCGCACTCCCCAAATATCTGCAGCTCAGCGAATGGCTCAAAAGCATGATTGACAAGGGCAGATATGCTATCGGCGAACGGTTGCCGTCTGAGATGGATCTTTCGAATATGTTCAATGTCAACAGGAACACTGTCCGCCAGGCTATACAGCAGCTTGTGAACACCGGCCTTGTCATAAAGAAAAACGGTATCGGCACGTTCGTATCATCGAGAACAGACAATAAATTACAGTACTCCCTGCAGAACATACAGAGTCTGACCCAGGAGCTTACCAGGCTTGGGATCAGGCCGGATACCAAACTTCTTTCAAAAAAGGTCATGCGGATAACCGATGATTTGGCAGAAAAGCTCATGCTCGGCAGTGATAATCGGGCTATACGTATCAAGCGAGTCCGGTATGGAAACGGCATTCCACTCGTTATCGAGCGAAGCTATCTCTCCTACCGTGAGTACAGCGACATCATGGAAATGGAAATACCCGATTCGCTCTATCAAACGCTCATAGAGCATTTCGACGTTTCTCTTGAGCGTTCAGCCCAGACGTTGCGGGCAATCGATCTTCCCGATGAGGACGCGAAGTTGCTGGAGCTTGATTCCTGTTTTCCCGCCATGCTCCAGGAATCGATAATATACGATAGGGACAATATTACCGTGGAGCTCTTACACTCTATCTACAGAGGCGACAAGTTTGTATTCAGGGTAAACTCAGGCAGGTTCAGCCCCACCAACATTGTGTGACTAAAAAAATCTCCCTTTATTTTAATTGAATAAATATTCAAAAGATTAAATAATTATGCAAAAATAGGCTAAATTCCTTGACAATACGGTTAGAATCGTATATATATACAAAACATTTATGATTTTGTCTGTCAAAATTCTGGCATTTTGTACCAGTATCCTCCGGTTTTTTAAAACCGGTTTTTACAAAAGATAATGGTTTTTTACTTTTCCATGGTCTTTTAAGCATTGGGGAATTAAGGTAAAACCCATCAGGCAAGTGCACCATCAGAAATTTATTGGTTTGAACCTTTTACGATTAAAAATGAACTTGCCTATAATTTTAAATTGGAGGGGATATGTGCGGGATAGTGGGTGGTATCGATACTGAAGGCGGTGTGCTCAGCGGGGCCGACTTCATACAGGCAATTAAAATTCAGCATGAACGGGGCAACGGTCTTGGCGGCGGTTTTGCGGCATATGGGATATATCCGGAGTTTCCAAATTATTATGCACTCCATGTCGCCTGTGACACTGAGCAGGCTGCGAGGGAAGCGGATGAGTTTATCAGGGCGCATCTTTATGTGAAGATAGCAGAGGACATGCCCACAAAGGATGTGACGAGCATTACGTGGCATCCGTTGTTGAAGAGGTACTTTACCTACCCGGGACCGAGTAATGAAGACCTCAAACTTTCCAATCTGAGCGTTACCACTGTTCATGAGGAACGGGAGATGCTCGATGTCTTTATGAAGAAGTTCGTTTTCAGCTTCAATCGTTCTATTCGGGGAGCATTTGTCATGTCGTGTGGGCGGAACATGGGTGTATTCAAGGGTGTCGGCTACCCTGAAGATCTCGGTGAATTCTATCTTATAGACAAAATAGAGGCGCCGGTATGGATCGCCCACAGCAGGTTCCCGACGAATACGCAAAGCTGGTGGGGAGGCGCGCACCCGTTTTCACTCCTCGAGTGGTCCGTCGTGCACAACGGAGAAATTACGTCATACGGGGTGAATCGCAACTATCTCGAAATGTTCGATTATGAGTGTACCCTGAAAACAGACACCGAGGTGATCAGCTATCTCTTCGACCTCTTAGTCCGGGAGCAGAAGATGTCCCTCGAGGATACCTGCAGCATTCTTTCACCTCCCCTTTGGGATGAAATCGAAAAGGTCGATGACAGGGAGAAGAAAAAACTAACCTACCTCAGACAGTACTACCCTCAGGCCCTGCTGAACGGACCGTTTGCCATCCTCGTTACCAATGGGAAAGAGATGATTGCTATGAACGATAACCTGAAGCTTCGCCCACTCGTCTGTGCCCAGAGCGGAGATCGGTTTTTCTTTTCAAGTGAAGAGTGCAGTTTTGAGATACTCTGTCCTGAGAGGGGGAAAACCTGGATGCTGCCCGGAGGACGGCCTGCAATAGTAAGAATGAAGGGAGATGCCGATGCTGCAGCGTAATGCGGAAAAGCCTGCTGACGACGGGTCAGCGAATAAAAATACTGGGAATGGTCCCAGACTCGATATGTCACGAAATTGGAGACGGCCGGTCAAGTATATGCCAGTGTTCGATTATACCCGCTGTACGCGATGCGGGCTTTGCGCTACTGCATGCACGTGGGGAGAGATACGGCTCGTGCCGGAGAAGGTTGTCGAGGGGAAGCCGATTACCATACCGGTTGCAAACAGAAGTTCATGTGGCGCATGCCACTATTGTGAGCGCCAGTGTCCGGAGGATGCCATTACCATTGTCGATATCCCTTTCGTTTCTTCACACCGGTACTGGCGGGGAGATCAGAAAAATTTATGGCGGCAGGCCGATCCGAACAATCCGGGACACGTCCTCCTGATATCGACCGGGTCGGATTCGGCGCTTATGAGCTATTTTGATCAGCTGATGTTCGATGCATGCCAGGTAACCAATCCGCCGATTGATCCTTTGCGGGAACCGATGGAAACAAGGATATTTCTCGGGAGAAAAGATTTCTCCACTGTGGAAAAGCCGCCTCTGCTGCAAGTGGAGACTCCCATACTATTCTCCGCAATGAGTTTCGGATCCATCAATCTCCGTGTGCAGATAGCCGAAGCAAAAGCGGCCCGTGAGCTCGGCACCTACTGGAATACGGGTGAAGGCGGGCTTCACAAACAACTCAACGAATACGCCGGCAACACTATCGTGCAGGTTGCATCGGGGCGATTTGGGGTAAATCCTCGATTTTTCAGAAACTGTTCGGGAGTCGAAATAAAGATAGGTCAGGGAGCAAAGCCCGGCATCGGTGGGCATTTGCCGGGGGAAAAAGTCACAGATGAAATATCAAAAACGAGGATGATACCCAAAGGAGCCGATGCACTTTCGCCTGCGCCGCATCACGATATCTACTCGATTGAAGACCTCAGACAGCTGATATTCGCGATCAAAGAGACAACACAATACAGGAAACCGGTATCGGTCAAGGTTTCTGCGGTGCACAATATCGCGCCTATTGTCGCAGGAATTGCGCGTGCAGGCGCGGATATTATCGCAATTGACGGATTCAGGGGAGGGACCGGAGCAGCTCCTCGCCGAATACGACAGTCTATGGGTATTCCCATAGAGCTTGCTATTTCTGCGGCGGATAAGAGGCTCAGGGAGGAGAAGATCAGGAATCAGGTGTCCCTCATTGCTGCAGGCGGCATACGAAACTCAGCAGACGTGCTCAAGGCGATCTGTCTTGGTGCAGACGCGGTGTATATCGGAACAGCGGTACTCGTCGCACTCGGTTGCGGGTTATGCCAACGCTGCTATGCGAGCAGATGCAGCTATGGTATCACCACAAACAGGCCTGATCTTGCACAGAGAATGGATATCGATCTTGCCCAGGAGGCGCTTGTCAATCTGGTGCGGGCCTGGACGGATGAAATCAAGGAGCTTATGGGAGGAATGGGCATCAATACAATCGGTTCACTGGTCGGTAACCGGGAGCGATTGCGAGGAATACATCTCACCGAAGATGAACTGGATGTGTTAGGAGTAAAACAGGCGGGAAAGTAGACGAACTGGGGCTCGCTGATCTCATGTGAGGAATACATCATCCATCCATTATTCGTCCAGATACGGAGCAAAGAGCTAGCTGCTGGACAGATGAACTCATTCAAACGGCTGGATTGATCGGCGAAAAGGATTGCGGAGGAGACATGGAAAAATCGAAAACTGCGTGTAAAATTATGGTAGGCACGATGCATTATCGGCAGCTGGGGAATATAATCCGAGAGCAGATCGATCAGGGTGTCCGCCGATTCGTGCTTGAAGGTGTCATCGGTCAGCGATACATAGGGGCTGGCCTTGGCCATGATGTCGAGATAGACATCATAGGCGTTCCGGGACAGGACCTTGCCGTTTTCAACGGAGGAGCGCGGATACGGGTATTCGGAAATGCGCAGGACGGCGTGGGTAATACGATGAACGACGGGTATATTGCAGTGCATGGGAGCGTGGGAGATATACCGGGGCACATGGTCAGAAACGGCAAGATTTATATAAAAGGTTCTGCCGGATTCAGGGCCGGGATCATGATGAAGGAGTACGGCGCAAAAAGCCCAGTTATGGTTGTCGGCGAGAGGATTGGTGATTATGTGGGTGAGTATATGGCAGGCGGGACGATCATCGTGCTCGGGTATGGTCTTGAAGATCACGAATCACCCGTTTCACGCCATGTCGCCTCGGGTATGTTCGGAGGCACAATCTATGTCAGGGGTGCTATTACAGAAGCACAGCTTGGAAAAGGCGCACTGATGAAAAAGGCCGATCAGTGTGACATTGAGGCTGTGTACCCGTATCTTGAGGAGTTTGCCGCAGAGTTTGATCTTGACCTGCAGAAAATTGTCGATGCACCGTTTTCTGTGATCGTCCGTGCGGCTGAACGGCCCTACGGAAATCTGTATGTTCCCTCCAGCAAGATATCCCGTGATTTCATTCCCGTTCATCGAAATATTACACCGCCGTGTGCGCATGCTTGTCCGATCGGCATACCCAACCCTGTGATAATCAGAAAGTTGAAGGAGGGGAAAACCGAGGAAGCCTTCGATCTCATCGATGATTACACGCCGTTCAGATACTCATGCTGCGGAATGATCTGCCCCGGGTTGTGCAGGGCTGCCTGTACAAGAAACAATCTCGATGATGCGGTGAAAATCGATGAAATTGCCCGGCAGTTTCATCCAACCGGCCAGGTAAAGATCATTGAGGACCGGAAAACGGAGAAGGTCTGTGTTGTGGGTGCGGGTCCTGCCGGCCTCACTGCCGCGTGGCACCTGGCACGGAGGGGCTATACAGTTGACGTATATGAAAAGGAAGAGGACATCGGTGGTAAGCTCGTCCATAACATCCCTGAAGAGCGGCTTCCGCGTGTAGAGGTGGAAAAAGACCTCCAACGCATTCGGTCTCTGGGGATACGTTTTGTTACCGGAAAGGGTGTTGACGCTGAGCTTTTTCACCACCTGAGGGATGAGTACGATGCGGTTATACTTGCAGTCGGTGCGCAAAAACCGCGGATGCTTGGATTTGAAGGAGAAGACAAGGCACTATCATCATTTCACTTTCTCAGGTCCGTCAAGATGGATGAAGAAATGCGGCTTGATGAACGGGCGGTTGTCATTATCGGTGCAGGGAATGTATCTATGGATGTTGCAGGAGAGTGTTTTCGTCTCGGTGCGAAGTCGGTTGCTGCAATCGATATACAGAAACCCGCGGCCTTCGGAAGGGAACTCGAGCATGCGCTCGGTCTCGGTCTGAAGGTTATCTATCCGAGGTCGGTCGACCATTACAGTGAGGGGAAGGCTTTTCTGAAAAACGGACAGACCCTTGATGCAGATGTTCTCATCGAATCGATAGGTGAGGTACCGGAGTTCGATTTTGTGGGAGAAAGCATCGTTCTGGACAAAGAATCCTTTGCGACGAATATTCCGGGTGTGTATGTCATCGGAGATGCCGCAGTACCGGGCCTTGTAACGCATTCGATCGGTATGGGCAAGAATGCTGCGCTGGCGATTCATTCCTTGTTTCGTGGTATTCCTCAGTCTTCAGAATTCGAGACAGTGGTCGATAAGAAAAGGATAAATCTCGTTTATTTCGAAGAAAAGGATTCACTGTTCAGTGATCTGGATGCCTGTTTTTCCTGCGGGACCTGCATTCAATGCGATATCTGTGTTGAAAACTGCCCGAGACAGGCTATTGAACGCATTGGTGAAAATTTTAATATAAATTATGAAGTATGCTCGGGCTGCGGAGTATGCGCCTCGGTATGCCCGAGAGGTGCAATAATCATGGAGGCAAAGCTGCCTGGAAAGGGGGAAGCAGCTGAATAGGCAGGAGATACGACACAGGAAGATTCTCGCTCTCATTCGTAATGAAAGCATACACAGTCAATGTGAGCTGAAAGCGCGTCTCGAAGGGGCGGGTATCGAAGTAACGCAGGCAACGCTGTCCAGGGACTTGAAAATACTCGGAATTATTCGTGCCTTTGATCCGAAAAGAGGATACGTATATATGCGTTCTCTTCGGACGAACGATAGAACCCAGCCACCGGTTGAACAGGCCATTGAGGGTATTGAAGGAGTTACGTTCTCCGGAAATCTTGCAGTTATAAAGACAAAACTCGGTTATGCAACAGGGATCGCCTTTGAAATCGATCACCTCGGGCTTCCCGAAGTGCTTGGCACAGTGGGTGGTGACGATACACTGCTCGTTGTGTTGAAGGAGGATTGCGATCGGGAGTCATTTCTCAGGCATTTAAAACCCGACTATGCCTCAATCGTCCAGAATGTATAGGGGTGGTTTGACAGCACCTGTACCCGGCGGCATAGACTTCGCCTCTAGGCAGCTTCAATTAAGGTATTTTTAATATCCAATCCCACCGAGGATCGGCCGCGAAGTGGTGAACGTCCCTGGCGGGATATGCCACTTTTATATGGCCTTTGCGCGATAACCAGAAATCACTTCATTCACTCTGCGGACCTCTTCTACCGGAGTTGAGGCCCCGCTGATAATTCCCACCTTCCGAACATCTACGAACCAGTGCTCTTCCAGCTCAGGGGCGCTTTCGATATGAACTGAACGGACCCTTTTTTGCGTAATATTGTACAGTGTTTTCGTATTACTGCTGTTCTTCCCCCCTACAATGACCATGAGGTCAACAATGCCGGAAAGACGTTTTGCTTCCTGCTGACGTTTAATCGTTTCCTCGCAGAGGGTGTTGAATATCCGCGTTTCTTTATTTTGGAGAATTATCTCGTCGACAATGAGCAGGAATTTCTCCGGGTTGAACGTAGTTTGTACCACCACAGCGGTCCTGCTGTTCGGCACTTTTCGGACAGATTCAGGATCTTTCACCACCATTGCATTCCCCCGGGTAAGGGAAAAAATAGCCTGCACCTCAGGATGATCAGGATTTCCGGCAATATAGATGAAATACCCCTTGTCTGTAAGATCAACTACCAGGTGATGGATTTTTTTTACCTTGGGGCAGGTGAGATCCAGGATATGAAAGTTTCTTTCCCCGGCCTGTTTGATGACATCTTTTGGAAGTCCGTGTGTTCTAACCACGAAACGGCTCTGGTCCGGTATGTCCGACATACTGTCAGCAGTTATCATGCCCAAATCTCTAAGGTGCTCGACGACGCTGTGGTTGTGTATAATCTCACCGAGACAAAATACTTCTCTCTTTTGAAGATCTTCCTGAACCTGCTGAATCGCCCTTTTAACTCCCGAGCAGAATCCGGCTGTATCTGCGACAAG
>Ga0307426_1000531_pt1 | contig 26413 bp, 27 predicted proteins | sample SalMarWE160340MG_FD_202165 | JGI IMG/M metagenome (GOLD analysis project Ga0307426, IMG submission 202165) | Salt marsh sediment microbial communities from the Plum Island Ecosystem LTER, Massachusetts, United States - WE1603-40 | ecosystem: Environmental > Aquatic > Marine > Intertidal zone >...
GTATTTAAACTTCAAACTTTTACAATATAAGCCTTATTTATAAATAGTAAAACGAAAAAAAGGCGGCGCCTTGCGGCGCCGCCTTTTTGTTAATGGTTAATATTTGAATGACTACCGTTTGAATTCAACCAGGGAATAACCCTTTTAGGCACACGGTCTTTTTAAATTTTGTTTATCTCCTCTTGGCGCTATTTTTGATGTTTTTATGGCTTGTTTGCACTGGATATTTTTTAAAAAAACCCCATTTCGATCGCTTTTGCTTCTCGAATGTCTTAATTGTTCCGGAGCCCGTGAAATCTACCCGGCCGCCAGGGCGGAGCACCTTACCCTGAACGGTTAATTTGGTGATCCCGGAAGCACCATCAATGGCGTCGATAACCGCCTGCCGGTCAAATTTTACGGTAACAACATTGAGTCTGCGCTGGATTTTGCACCACAGTTTGGCCAGAAATCCACGTTTGTATTCCTGATACGCCGGTATCGCAGAGGAAGTCTTTGTGGCAAGGCTTACGGTGCCGCGATCGATCTGTTCGGCATCCAATCCATCCGGCATTTTGATGGTTGCCAAGATCCATTTGCCCCGGCTTTCCAGATTCAGCGTCCGCGGAGAGAATTTAACCGTGACCTCCACCGGTGTTACATTCACCTCGGCCTGAACAGTGTCTGTTGCCCCTTTGTCATCCTTAACCCGTAAGGTAACGGTATAGGTGCCGGCATCATAATAGATGTGGCTAGGATGAGCATTATCGGCTTTGATCCCGGCGTTTTCCGCACTCATCGCGGCGGCCATTAGGGCTGATTCGGTCTCATCGCCAAAGGTCCATTCATAGCTTACAACATTTCCGTCATCATCATAGGAATAAGAACCGTCAAATACAATTTCTTCACCGGCCGTGACTTCCAGATAAACGGGTTCGATAACGGCTACCGGCTCCCGGTTCGATTCGTAGGGAGGTCCGGCTACGGCATTGCGCGACTGACCGGTCCCGCCCAGATAAATATCGTCCAAGGTAAAGGTGCCGTCACCATTGCCCAACAATACGGCAATTCCGGTGGACGCCGATCCGAAACTGGCTGCGATCAGATCCTGCTTGCCGTCGCCGTCAAAGTCATAATTATCAAGCGCTGAGTATCCATTCAACTCAAACTCCTGACCGCCCAAAAATTTAAAAGTCTTTCCATCGCCGGCCCCCTTGTAAATGGACAGATAATCCGTGTAGGCGGCCGCAATATCCGCTTTTCCGTCACCGTCGAAATCAGCCGCTGCTACGCCGTACAAGCTACGGCCGTCATAGCTTTTGAAGGTATAGGTATCAAAGGTTCCGTCACCTTTTCCTAAATTGACAAAAATCTGTTCCGCAGAATTTGGAACGACGACAAAATCGGCATGTCCGTCGTTGTTAAAATCGGCTGCATCGACACCGTACGAAGAGTTAGGTTCGCTGGAAGGTAGAATATAGGATCTAAATCCCCGAGTACCGTCACCCAGATAAAGCATCGTGGACATGCTGTACATCAGGGCCATCACAAAATCAGCATTGCCGTCCTCATCGAAATCGGCTACCGCAATATCGCCGGGAAACATACCTGCTTCCCCCCATGAAGCTGCGTATACCGGCTTTTCAAACTGATAGTCGGAACCGGTATTTTCAGAGATGTAAATGTTTGCCGTTTCAGTATATGGCCCATAGCCCATTCCCATAATGTAATCCAGGTCGCCGTCATTATCGAAATCACCGAGCCCGCAACCGTAGCCGTATTTCCATGACTGCGTAATGTCAGCGGTGCTGTGCAGGATATGCTGCGGCGAGAATGTCCCATCACCATTGCTGATCATGTAATTGGCGTCTCCAGTAAGACTTGCCGCCACCACAAACAGCTGATCTTCGGCCGAGGCCGAAGCCGCCAGCGAAACCACAAAAACCACACCCACGATGAAACTCAATACCCCGCATGATTTTGATCTCATTTTTCCTTCCTTTTTTCTATACTACCTCTTTTGGTAACCTCCATCCGCGGATGCTTCCTTCCCCCTGTGCAGTCGGCAAGCATCAGCGGAAATTATCCCATCCCAAATCTATTCGGCACCCCCCCATTTTTGGTGAACCGTGCGGTTTTCCCGCCCTTGATAGCGGACTCGGCTGTTTTTTCGTCAGCCGGTAAAACAAACCAACATAACCAGTCTACAATATCCATGCCAACTTAATAGTTCAGAATTCTTAGCTTCTTTTTGGTAATAATTCAGAAATGTTGTGTCGAGACCGCCACCATGATGGCGGCTTCACCAAAAGCGGGATTTTGCCAATTTTTGTCAGTTTAAATAACATTTTGCGGTCGAAGCAGCCGAATCAAAGCAGCGGTGGGAAAGTATTGTAGTTGACTTCAAAAAAGAGAGTGTGGTAAAAAAACCATAAATTTATCGGATGAAATGCTTATGAAAAAATTTGAAGCTCGGTAGGGAGAAAAATTCTAGCTCATGACGGCTAATGAAAGCACTCAGTATTCACCTTTTAATGAGGCCTGTCGGTATATCTTATATGAGAATCCTGAAGCCATCGGGGTTGCATATAAAGTATTGAATTGCGGCTGTGCATTGATTTGCGGTGCGTCGGCCGGAGGCGATCCGGTTGGCAGCCTGCACCGTATTTCCGGTCAACCGGTAAATAAAGGAAGAAGACCGCCCATTTGTCTGAAATGCCGCAAGGATAATGGATTAGACCGGGTAGTCTGGGAGGGAATATACTGGCCCGGCTCACAGAGTGAATGGCCGGATAAAGACTTGAGAATTTCAATCGGCCGAGAAGTTTTCGGCCCCGGTTACATGGAGCCCGAGTAGTAAAGCAGCCGTGCCCGCCCGCCCCGGTTGCAAGCACAGTTCCTCAGTTAAAACCATTTGGTACAGACAAACGCCTTATTGTTTTTCACAATTATTCTTTTTCGACTGGCGCGAAATCCCTTTAAAGCCTCCGGGGTCATAAAGGCAATCACGATATCTTTGGCCTCGGCTCCAATCTGAAAACCAAAGGAACCCGAGACGATGTTGTAGTAGTTTACGGTTTCGCCGTTAATTCTCAGGGCGGATTAATTAGGATACCACGCTACACTCTGACCCCTGATAGAATGTGAAAAATAAGATAGTATAATCCGGCGGAAATCAGCAGAAAACCTGCCGTTAGGCCTATAAACATACTGCGGTTCACATGACGTCCTCTTTGCTGCTCTTTTTCTTCAAGATAGTTTATAGCGCTGTCGACAACAACTTGGCGGTAAGTGTTGAGGGTCGGCTTTCTGCAGTGCGGACACAACTCAAGATATTTAGCCAGATTTTTTGTGTCATAGTGATACCGGCTTACATATCTTTCCGGCGTATCAACGGTTTCATCGACCCTTTTTTTGCGCCGGTCTTTTAAAAATACCAGCGTATCGTCCTTTTTATCATTCAGGACTTTACTGTCGCCTATATTCTCCTCCACCGGCACGACGGGATACTCTGCACCGGCTTTTTTCTCCGTTTTGCGCTTTAATTCTCCTTTCATACCCCCTCCTTAATTGACCCCCGTCAAAAAAATCGCTGATTGGGTGTGTTTAAGTTTCAGCCAGGATTAATTTTAACCTTTAAGAAGCAGCAATCGTGCCAGATTAGATCTTTAGATGTAATTTGTTGTAATTCAAGCAGGTTAATCTTAAAATGAGACGTTCATAATAACTTCATGAATCAGCGTTTTTGGAAAGAAATTGGGAAATTGATTTCACATTTGGAAATATTTTACCTAAAAGGGCAAATGAAGGATCCGAACCCGCAGGGGGGATGATGTCGCCGCCGAGGGGTGGCGTTTCCTTTCATACGTCGCACGGAATAATGCCTATCGGCACGCTCTTCAGCAGAAAAACGGCGGGGCGGGGCAAGCCGCAATTCAGATTGAAAGTCAATGGTCGGTTATTCACGGATTATGCTGAACGCTGCTTTGCGTCCGATAAATTTCTGCAGATGCTGGATATGAAGATATTCTTCATCAATTATTTTTTGCAAATGTTCCAGGGCAACGGGATCCTCGACAAAAGGCTCAAGCACCTTATAAAATATCACGGAATCTTGCTCAAATTCAATGAAGACCGCAATCAGCTCATCCGTGTTGTCAATGGAAGAAAAATCAACCTCTTTGAGCGAGAAGTTCCGGTTCCCCAGCAGCTCATCGAAAAGCTCGCGGCTCATCTCTTCCATAAACGGATTCACCTGCTTTGTTTCAAGGTTATGTTTCAATTCGGAAAAGAAGCCGGTATGCTTAACTTCTTCATCGATCATCCATTCCAACAAAGAAACAAGCTCCGGTGTCTTTGTCTTTTCGATGGCACTGCGATAAACCGCTTCACCATTTTTCTCCAGCTTGATCGCCATATCCAGAAGTTCGTTCGCTGTAAACAAAGTATTTTACTCCTTTTCTTTGTAGTTTAGGGTACTGAGAAAAGTAATCCAAAAAATATGATAAAGTCAACATTTATCCTTTTTATTTGACCGGCGGCGACCATCCTGTTATTTTAAATTGCATGAAAACCGGCAACGCCAACAATCCAAAAATCATTCCGGCGGCGACGGTTATCCTCACCCGCCAACGGGCCGGAAAGCTTCAGGTGTATTTGCTCAAACGCAGCCCGCAAAGCGAATTTATGCCCGGATATTTTGTATTTCCCGGGGGTACCCTAGACAGCCAGGATCGCCATTTCGACCTCTTCAGCAACCATTGTGATTTGACACCCGGTGAAATTTCCAGCCGTTTTGGCTCGGATCTCTCAGAGGTTCAAGCCCTGGTATATTGTGTTGCCGCCATTCGCGAGACCTTTGAGGAAGCCGGTGTTTGCCTATTCCAGCGGAATAATACTCCGGCAGTTGATCTGGAGCGTGTCTATCGTTGGCGATTATCGACCGGCCTTGAAAAAGACTGGCTCTTAAAGCTCGTCGCCAAGGATGGTTGCCGCCTTACATTATCCGCACTTTCACGATGGTCTCATTGGATAACCCCCGAATTGATGAAGCGCCGTTTTGACACCCGATTTTTTCTGGCCGATATGCCGTCCAATCAATTTAGCCGGCCGGATGAAAGAGAAACCGTTCAGGAGCTGTGGCTAAGCCCCAGGGAAGCTCTGACGGGAAATGTGACCGGCAAAATTCCTTTGAGTCCACCGACCCTGGTTACATTGCATGAACTTTTGAAATATTCGGAATTGAGTAATCTGCAGGCACAAAGCCAACACCGACCATGGGGCCAGACACGCTTACCTCGTCTGGTGCCCCTTCCGAAAGGCGCAGTCATTGTCCAGCCATGGGACCCGAAGTACGATCAAAAAGAAATTAACATCGATCCTGCAAGCTTGCCGACATCGGTCTTGTCTGTGGGAGAATCTTTCTCCAGGCTCTGGTGTGATCACGGCATCTGGAAACCAATCAGAATGTAATACGTATAAAGAACGACTGTCATCGGATTGACGGAAATATCCCCAAATCCGATCGATCGTTTGATAAAGTTTGCTTATATCTAATTAAATATAAACAAAAATATTAAATTCAAAGTTTGGCATTCCCTTTGCAGACCATATTCTCAGTGCAGTCTCTGAAGCATTAAAATTGACGGAGAAAGAAGGATTCAAAGGTGATAAAAATTTTATATATGATCCTGCTCTTTTCGGCATTGATACTTTCCCTTTGCGCTCTGTGGCTGGCGGTAAAAGAATTAATGGCGGAGTAACGACTTGACAGCCCGCATCCTGTTATTATTGAAACAAATATTTTAGGCTTGACTGCAGGATAGCATTATTCCGTTCCGCGCATGCGGGTCTTCGCCATTCCCATATTCCAACCGGCCCGGATATTTCCTTTCGGCTATCAGATCGAAGCCTGTCAATTTTACGCTCGAATCCGGCACCAGATTCACACCGGAATGGATTTTATTTAAATTACAGCTTGAAAACCATTAATATTTTTGTAAAAATGGCTTAATGAGATAAATTTTGAAGTTGTTCAATCCGGCTCAGCTATTGGGGAAAACGGTACAATTTAGAAAGCGGTCGAAAAACCTGCGATTGGAGCTTATGTAATGTTTAGGGAAAGCAAGATCAGCCAGCGATTGCAAAAACTAGAAAAACACCTGAAACAGGAAAATCCGATCCTCTCTGATGTGGTACAGAACTTTCGTGAACTGGACGGCATCAGTCGTCGGCTCGGTTTCTTCAGTCGGGAAGAGTCCCATGCGACCCGCACACCGTGGTGGCCGCTTATTTCGATACTGGGAATTTATTCAGCGGGAAAATCCAGCTTCATCAATCATTTTCTGCAATACAATCTGCAGGCGGTCGGCATCCAGGCGGTCGATGACAAGTTTAGCGTCCTTTGTTATACCAGGGATAAAAAAGAAAGGGTCCTGCCGGGTTTGGCGCTGGATGCCGATCCTCGCTTTCCGTTATACAAGATCAGCCAGGCGATTGAAGAAGTGGCCAAGGGCCAGGGCGAGCATATCGATGCCTATCTGCAACTGAAGACCTGTCCCAGCGAAAAACTGCGCGGCAAAATCCTTATTGATTCTCCGGGCTTTGATGCCGATGATCAGCGAACCTCCACCTTGCGGATCACGGATCATATCATTAATCTGTCCGATCTGGTTCTGGTTTTTTTTGATGCCCGGCACCCGGAAACCGGATCCATGCGCGATACTCTGGAGCATCTGGTCAAGTCAACGGTAAATAGACGGGATTCCAACAAGTTTTTGTACATTCTCAATCAGATTGATGTGACCGCCAATGAGGATAACCTGGAAGAAGTCTTTGCGGCCTGGCAACGGGCTCTGGCCCAGTATGGTTTAACCGCCGGTTCATCCTACGCCATTTACAATGAAGACGCTGCAATTGCCTTTGATAACGACGAGGTCCGGGCCCGCTACGAAAGCAAACGTGAAGCCGACTTTAGTGCGATTAACAGCCGCATCGAGCAGGTGGGTGTGGAACGCGCCTATCGTATTGTAGGTATGCTGGAGCAAACCGCTCGGATGTTGAAACAGGATGTCGTCAGCCGTCTGCAACGATTTAAGGAAGCATGGCGACGCAAGGTTCTGTGGCTGGACGCTGTAATTCTGGCTGCCGTGCTGGTAGCCTTTTTCGCGCTGACCATCTGGGGTGGTTACTGGGATGGAGTCTCGCTGTCGCTGCCTTTCTGGGATCTGGTGACGCTGAACGACTATACCTTTTATGGAGCGATTGCCGTATTTTTGGCGATTGCCGCTTATGTGCACTTTAGCATACGGGGCTGGGCGGCAAAAAAGGTCGCCGCCAGACTACTCGCTGAAGTGAAGGATCCTGACCTGCATTCGAATTACCAGAGTGCCTTTCTTAAAAGCGCCAGATGGTGGCGCAGTTTATTCTGGCCGAACCCGGCGGGCTGGGGACGACGCACCGCCGACAAACTGGAGAAAATCTTGGACGAAAGCAACGCCTATATTCAGAAACTGAACGACGAATACACCAACCCTTCGGGAAGAGACAAAGTCGGAACGACAGGCGATCAGCCGCAGTTGGAAGAGTCACAAAGATCAGACCGCACGCTTGTCGAATCCGGCATCCCGACGCAGGATAACACGAATCCGGTCACCTCGGAGAATTGATTGGCAAAAAAAATAAAAGCGATTGTCATACCGAAGGAGGAGGCTGTATTCTGGCTTGATAAAAACGGCCGCTGGCACAATGAAAACGGTCAGTTCGAGCACAAAAAAATCGTCAATTACTTCCACTCCTGCATCAAACGGGACCGGCACGGTTATTACCTTTATCAGGCAAATGCAAACTATGCCGAAAAAGTTTATTTCCCGTATGAAGATAAAGCCCTGTTTGTATTCGATGTGATCCGCCAAGACGATGTGATCTTGGTTTTAAACACCGGCCGGCAAATCAAGCTGAAACCGCGAAAACTTTTTATAAAAAATGACTGCTTATATATGCACCTAGACCGGGAAATCATTAAATTTTCCGAACAGGGACTGTTCAAGATAGCGCAGCTCATAGAGGAAATAAACGGCCGGCTTTGTATCCGAGTCAAAAACAGACGATACGAGATACTCACAAAGGATGATCCAGCGGGAACTTCCGACGCCGGATAATTCATTCAACGGGATGGCAATCGAGCCGGAGGTTGTCGGTATACCTACCAAATTGTCCGACATTGAAGATAAGCACAAACAAGGGTTATATGACCTGTACTTGACAATTGAGTTGGATCCTTTTGGGTTCCGATTCGGGATGAAGAATGAAGTACTTCGTTTATTTTGATGCTTACGGTCATGCCAGACAGATCATTAACGAGCAGGAGCTGGCCGAAAGATTTGATAATGAACCCGCTGTATTTTTAGCTGCCGTGTGCCAGGGACGGCCAAGGACATCGGGCGGCCATACAACCGGTCATGTAGGGACTTTAAGCTTTGATTCGAAAAAGGAATTGCAGGACTACCTGGAGGGTCTCGGCGACGAAATAACAGGATTTTACGGGTGCCGGTCTGAAAGCCGACCGTATAATTTTTAAGCCATGAAAAAACAACAGTTGGAAAAAATGGAGTCCATGTTTCACCTCATCGAGCATGAGTGGCAGGAAATCAGCCCGCTCGAACTGGTAATATACCAGCTGGCGCGGGGCAACACCTTTAATATGCGGGTGGTGGGCCTTGAGAACGTCATGCGCTTTAAAGAAGAAAATCCGGACTGTGCGATAACCTTCAAACCCAATCACCTCAGCGAGGCCGATTTCATTTTGCTCAGCATATTGTTCCGGGAGAATAATATGAAGGTGCTCGTTGAGGGAGGCGCAAATCTGTTTATCGAGGATATCGATATCTTCACCGACGTGCTGCCCAACTTTGTGAGAAAGGAGTTCAAGAGCTTCGCGAAAGATAAGCGGATGAGCATTGCGCAGTACCTCACCACCAGAGGGGCGTTTAAGGTGTTCCGAGAACCGATGAGTATCAAACAGCCCGACGGCAGCGAAATATCGATCGGCAGAAAAGATATTATCTCTTTAACCCGTGCCTATCGTTACCATCTGGTGAGAGAAAAGGAGATGTTTGTCACCTTTCCCGGCTACTCCAGTATCAAATTGGGTCTGCTGGATCTGCTGAAAAAAGACGGCACCAAGACCGGCCGCAGCTACACCGGAAAAATTGACGGTTTCCATCATCTTCCGTTTCAAATGGATATCGAGGCTTCCCTGGATACCGGTGTCGATGTCCATGTCGTTCCGGTAAACATTGCTTATGAGCGGGTTTTAGAAGATGAGCACTTTGCCAAACTCACCCGGCTTTACGAATCCGGCGAGAGCAAAAGAGAGATTTATATAAATGACCTGGGCTATATTGTTAAGGAATTTTACTGTGACAAATACAAGGGCGATCTCTCCATAAAATTCGGCGAGCCTTGTAAAATAAATACACCGGATTTAAAAGATGGCTTCGTCAGCAGAAAAATAAAAAATGTTGCCTATAAGCATGCTGAAGAATCATTCGAACATGTGTTGTCAATGCAGCCTATATTTCCGGCCAATATTTATTTTACTGCTTTTGCCGAAAACTTCAACCGGATGCCGGCGCGGATTATGAAAGAAAGAATCGATGAAATCAGAGATTATTTAAGAACTCTGGAGTGGGGCAAAACCGAACGGCGGGTCGATTTGAATTATGTTTTGAACTACGACCACCACATCATGTCGGCCGATGAGATTATTAACCGGACATTTCATATTTTCAAAGGACCGAACAGACATATCACTGATATCGACGGCGGTACGTTTGTCGTCTATAACAAAGAGGTTGCGCAACAATACAAAAATCACACGGCTCATTTCTTTGAGAACATGCATTAAAGCCAAAAGAATACCGATTACTAAAGCTAAAGAGATTGCCCCTAAATATGTATTTATTGATGAGGCCCGGCAATAAGTCCTTTACCGGTGACGGCTGGATTGGCCTTCGCTCACCTTCCGGAATCATCAAGATGCTCGGTCTTAGCTTGTTCCAGTTTTTCAATTATCTCTTTCAGTCGAAATTCCCTGGCCTCAACTTTGACCATCATCATACCGAACGATTCGGCCAATTCGCTGAGGAAACCGGGATATCTTCCTTTTTTTGAAAGTTCGAACAGACGGTCGGAGTCCGCCTTGTCGTATTTACCGGAAGCAATCTTTTTGCAGCAGTCATTCAGCATTTCAAACAAATCAAGATAATAACGTTCAAAATCCATGGTCGACCTCCAATTAAGCCGGTCTTGATTTTTTTTCTGACGGATTGGAATAATATATTTATTTCAAAAGCCTTTGGCAAGTAACAATTGACTCAAAAAGAAATTTCATGATACTCGAATAACGGTATGATAAACGCTTTTTTGGTACTTTCGCAACAGCCAAGGTGGAGGCGCAGCACCATGAACAAACAGTTGAGCCTGTTCCCGGACAGCCCTTTAAATCTATCCAACAGCTTGCTGGATGAAAAAATTTCCACCCTTGACACCGTGCTCAATCCTGTTGACGAAATATTTGCGGCCAGCACCCGTTTCAGAAGCAGTCGAAATTTAATGGAGCTGCTGGGATTTATTGCCCGCTTTGCGAATTACTCGCCATTTAATGGATTGCTGCTCTATGTCCAGAACTCATCTGCCACCCACGTTGCAACCGCTCGCAATTGGCTGCAAAAATTCAAAAGACAACCCAAATATGATGCCCGCCCCATGGTAATCCTCGCACCTATGGGCCCGATCCTTTTCGTTTTCGACATCCATGACACGGAAGGGGCGCCGGTTCCTCCCGCTTTGCTGCAGGCACGCGCAACCGGCACTCAAATGCCTGCCAAGGTTTATACGAATACGCTGTATAACTGCGCATCACATGGGATTGCCGTTTATGAAACGACTGCGGAAAAGGCTGCGACAGACACAGCCAGCCGAATTACACCGGCACTGCGCAAACAATTTCAGAATTTTGATCTTAAAAAAGATACCAGTTATTTAATCCTTATTGACAAAACACAATCCTTGGAAGATAAGTATTCAGCGCTCGTCCATGAACTGGGACACATCTTTTGCGGCCATCTTGGAATTGACCGCCATGCATGGTGGCCGGAACGCCAAGACGCAAATATCAGCGGCGAAGAGACGGAAGCTGATGCGGTTGCGTACCTGGTCTGCAAGCGTTTAGGCTTACAGGCAAGGTCCGCAAAATACCTGTCGCACTATATGGAGAAAGAGCAGCAATTACCTGTATTCAGCCTGAATGCAGTGTTGCAGGCCGCAACCTATACGGAAGATATGGGCAAATCCCGCTGGAAGGAGCCACGCAAGCGGCGTCGGAGTTAGGATCCGGCATCCAAGCCAAAGGGCGCCCGCGCCAACACGGCCTGTTTGAATACTGCGGACCGACTGCGGCATCTTAAACCCGGCTCAAATATAGTGATCGTAAAGAATCCGTTCCCGCAGAAACAGATCTTAGCGGTTGGCATCACCCTGCCGCCTTAATACCACGTAATCAAGCTCATATTTAGCATTCCGGTTTCATTTTTGCCTGGCGGCCTGTTTATGCGATTTTAAGTTTTGTGAAATGATATTCCCAAAATCTGGGTAATGTTTTTCACAAACAGTTGCTTTTTAAAAAGTGCTGCAATTTGTAACTATTTGATATTGCATAATATAAAATTTTATTCGGAAGTTAGCACGGTTTTTGCTTTGGCAAATTTACGAAAATAATAGGCATTTAATTAATACCTTTAAACCATTAGCTCATATCACGGGGGTGCAACTTGTCAGATTTTCATGAAATGGCAATTAATTTAGGAATGAAAGAGGATCGATACCTGCATATGGAACACCCTGCTTACATAATTGACAAAGGTGGACGCCGATTGGGGATTGAACGGCGGCAGTTTGCTTATTCACATTATTATCCTGAGAGAAGGGCCGGCATCGATCGCCGGATCCTCCCGGAAAGAAGAGTCGATCCCAAAAAAGGCGATTAACCGCCAAATTATTGCTTATTAAAATTAAGATGGTACTCCCCGGCGAACCTGAGTGTTCTTGCCTCAACAAGCATCCACCGATTCGGTTTATTGTCGGATAATGCAAATAAAAATGTCCTGGATACCATTGAGCTTCTGAGAACCCACTCCACCGAAACATCACCCGGAAGCGGGCAATAAATATCGCCCACCCTACCCGAATCAGACCCGAATGAATATCTTTAATACTTGCTTTTGCTCTCCTAAATTTGATTACCCATTGCCTATTGCTTTTAAGATGGTTTTTGCCTTATAATAATCGATCTCCATTTGCGTTCGTTTACAGCCTGTGCAGGTGGTGTTTTAAAAGATTGGAGGTATACAGTCCAAATGGATAGATCGGCCAAAATAGTCGTTGCCCTGTTAGTAATTGCCGTAATCGGTTTTTTCATTTACAGCAAGTTTGCCGGCTGGCACAAACAAAAGGTTGAAACAGCGGTCACGCAGGAAAAGGAGGTGTGGAAGAACAAAACGGAAGAATTGGAGCAGAAAGTCACCAGCCTTCAAAAGGAGCTGGCAGTAGCTGAAGGCCAAAATGTTCCGACGGAAAAATTGGCAGAAGTATTCGGCGGCGGCCAAAAACCGCCTGAAATTCAGGATGACAAGGAAAAGTTGGCCGAAGTAATGGTTGAGGTTAAAAAATTAGCCAAGGTTGTCAGGAATGAAAAAGAATTGGCCGCCCTGTTGGGTGACGAAAAAAAACTGGCTGAAGCCTTGGGGGATGATACAAAATTAATCGAGGTAATGCGTGAAGAAGATAAGCTGGCCAAGGTATTGCGTGATGAAAAAAAGCTGACTGCAATATTGCGTGATGAAAAACAGCTGGCCGAAATATTACGTGATGAAAAACAGCTGGCCGAAATATTAGCTGAAGAAAACAAAGATGAACTCAAAAAAAATGTAATCGTTAAGAAAAAAATATCTGCTTCCGAAGTTCAACCGGAATTGGCGAATATTGAACGCCGGATCAGGGCCTTTTTCACCTATCTGGATGAGCAACCCTATGTTCAGGCATATAACCTGGAAGGGGGGACCTACCTTCAGTATCAAATTGCGATCAACAAGTTATCATCACAGCCGCCGACAATCGCCGGTGAAATGCAATCGCTGTATACCATGGTCCGCAACGTGGCCCAAATTTATCGGGTCATGGGTAAAAAGCCGATTTATCTTACCAGAGAGATTCTGCAGAATGAATCCGAGGTAATTGAACCGGTCATGCAAACCTTTTACCGGTGGTATACCACGGACGAAGGCGGCAAATCCGCTTTAGGGGGGCGCCCATCCCCGGAAATAATGTATGAATATGCCGGCTTTTTATTGAATACCCTCGGTGGCAGGAGTTATCTTTTAAGAAGGAGTCCCAAGGTCAGAGCCCTGACCACCTATTACTGTGTCCTTGCACTGGACAGAGCCAATGATGAAGAGCTCAATTCAAAAGGCATTGATATCAGACCTTATATAAAATCCTCTTTGATGGAAATTAAAAATCAAATCGGCCTTATCTATCAAAAAGAGTATATTACAAAACTCAGTGAATTGAGCCAGAAGTACTACCCTTAATGAGCAAAAAACACGTGATGCGCCGGTAACGGACAATACAATAAAATTTATCCGAAAATTATAAATTCACTCCGGTGTAAAATTCAGGAAAACGCGATGGGAAAATTCACCCGGCTGATTTATGTTGCGGCAGTATTTTTGATCAACCTCGGCGTTTTGCAGGCAGCCGATTTGAAAGACGGCTTTTTGGGTATCAAATGGGAAACCAACATATCCGAATTGCCGGATTTTGTTCAGGTAACGCAAAAGTATGATATCAAATACTATGGGAATCCGAGAAAATCCTACACCCTCTTCGGTGTGGATGTGCCGTATATCACCTATGCTTTTTACGCCGATAAATTCTTTGCCGCTTATGTCGACGTCGCGTCAATCGATGTATTCGAAAAACTTAAACAGCACCTTACGCAAAAATACGGTTCGCCGCGAACAACATTGAAGTTTAACGAAGGGCAGACGATTTACATTTGGAAGCATGCAGACACCAAGATTAAACTGAAGCTCTATGAAAATGAAGGCAAGATGAAACTGGGATTTTACTATGCGCCCCTTGCTGCAAGAGTCAATAAAACCCAGCGCGAAGAATTTCCGCCGCCCCGCAAACCAGTTTTTCCCCTCGATGAACGGCGATTGCGCGAAGCCATGGAAGTGATGGGCTTTTAGCAAAGTTGCAGGGGTTCAGGTCCAATCTGAGCTGTTGCTCCGGGTGCAAAGATAGCCTTGGCGGTGAAGCATTAAATTGTGGGTGCTTAATAATTTTAAATGCTCGCCGCAAGCGGTTGACGGGAGACGCCTCATAGGAGATTGAAATGTCCCTCAAAGAACATGAATATGTGAGACAGACACTTGAAAGGTACACCAACTGCAAACTGGAAGATTTCTGTGATCATGTGCTGATAACCAATTTCAAGCAGTATATTAGACGCTTTCAGGACAAAACTAAGGGCAAGTATTCCGAAGGTAATTTCGGCATCGTAAATGCTCAGCAGGAAAACTGCACCATGATTGATTTCGGCATCGGCTCACCCCAGGCCGCTCTAATTATCAACTGTCTGGCCTATCTCGATAATCTCAAATCCGTCATAATGCTCGGCATGTGCGGTGGTATCGACGACATTCTCGAAGTCGGCAATTTCTTGGTTCCTTCAGCCGCTATCCGCGGTGAAGGCACCAGCCGACATTATCTGCCGCTGGAGTTTCCCGCCATTCCGGCTTCATCGGTCAATTTGTATTGCATCGGTGCGGTTCGCAAGGTCGGCCTGACCCCCCGTTGTGGCATTGTTTACACCACCGACCGGCGCCTGTGGGAGTATGATGAAGCGTTTGTCGGCTACTTAAGGAAACAGCGGATTCTGGCGGTCGAGATGGAATTAGCGACCTTGTTTTCGGTGGCGTACCGTTACGAAGTCCCTATCGGATCGGTCATGCTGGTCTCAGATATGCCCCTGCAGAAAAGAGGCATCAAGGACAAAAAGCTGTACAACAAAATTTTTTCGTCGTACATGGATACCCATCTCGAAATTGCAATGGATGCTGTTGCCAAAATCCATTCAAACTGGCGTACGGTCGTGCGCAAGCTAACCAGTGAGTGGTAGCGATAATGATTCTTTTTAATTTAATCCAAAAATGAAGCTGCTCAGATAAATGGCTAAAATCACAAAAATGCATAAACTGTATAACGTTTTGTGTTCTATCGAATTAATTTAAACAGCAACGCAAGGTAGCCTAATATCATAGAAGGATGTTCATATGGGTTATACTGAAAAGGTGGTAGAGGTGGTCGACGGCTTTCGATTCATGCCGCCCTCACTGGGTGCGTGGATCGGAAAAGAAATTCCTGCCCAACCGTTTAGCGGCGACATCCCCTGGAGGCCTCTTAAAAAGCCGATTAAAGAGATAACTTTTACGCTCATGACCTCTGCGGGAATCAGCATGAGGACGGATCCGCCTTTTGATGTTGAAAGGGAGCGGCGTGAACCGACGTGGGGGGATCCTTCCTACCGGGAAATCCCTGCAACTGCCGGCCAAGACGATATCGATGTGAACCATTTGCACATCAACACGGACTACATCAAACAGGATATTAATGTAATACTGCCGTTGCGACTGTTTCAAGAGTTCCAACAAAAAGGCATCATCGGTCGTCTGGCTCCGACCTGCTACTCATACTATGGGTTTCAGCTGGATCCCACCGTCCTGCTTGAACAAACCATGCCCCAAGTTGCCGACCGGATGAAAGCCGAAAATGTTGAGGCTGTGTTGCTCACGCCGGCCTGACCGCTGTGTTGCCGGTCCGTCGGACTGGTTGCACGTTATCTGGAAGAAAAAGGATTTTCAACTGTTGTGTTAACAATGACACCTGAGTTTCACCGGGAAGTCGGTATTCCGCGCGTGGCCGCCATCGAATTCCCCTATGGCCGACCCGTGGGACAGGTTGGTGATGCGCAGGGGCAGCGCCAGGTGCTGCTGGAAACGCTTTCTTTTATGGAAAGGGCCGGCGCCCCCGGACAAACCTATCATCTTCCTTTTACCTGGCCGGAAGAACCCAAAAACACCAAATGGCATCCACCGGAGATTTCGCCGATTATTAAACTATTTCTGGATGATATAAAAAAGGCCGGCGCGGCAGCCAAAAAATAGGACCGTTGCCGTCCGTGATCAGTTTAATCTAAAATTCAACGACTGTTTCTTTAAAAGTCATCGCAAAATTGCAGTCACCCTTAAGGATCCGTCACAGACAAATGAGATGCAATTTTGCGGTGGCTTGCTGTTAATGTGTTTACGGGTCCGATAGAATCCGCAGCCGGGACAAAAGGTTTTCAAATTCATCCGGCGGGACTTGTTGCCAGGGATTTTGGGGCGTGAACTGCAGTACGGATTTGACCTCCGGTGAAAAAACCTTGCCGCCCTGGAGGAGAGGCTCTTTAAGCAGATATTTGAACTCCTCGCCAAAATCCAGCAGCAGATCCAGACTATCGCTGTCATCAAGGAGTCTGACCATCAGTATGTTGCGAACTCGTCCTCTCCCTTTTAAAAACCGCCGTCCCAGCCGGTCGGAGTAAACCTCGACGATGACGTCTTCAACACGAACCGCTTGGTGGTCGGCCGTCATCAGCAAGGTGCGATCCACCAGGTATTCCCCTTCAGCAAATGGTATCCAGTTTTCCATATGTATCTTCCTGTTGCAGCGTGAAATATTTAAATCATAGGAAACATCAGGAAATTCGCCGGATGGCCAGCAGGGTGATATCATCAAACTGGTCAGCTTCTCCGATATGCACTTGCAGACTTTCTGCGATTCGATCAAGCAATTCGGTTGCTGTGGATGACGGTTTTTCTAAAAGTGACGCTAAATTGGCCCTGGTAAAAAAGCTTCCGTCAATTGCAACAGCCTCCGTCACGCCATCTGTGTATCCCAGAAGAATGTCACCTGGTTCCAGATGAATTTGTCGGATCTTGAAACCGATTTTGGGCTGAACACCCACCGATGGGCCGGTGACAGTAAGTTGCGCTTTTACACCACCGCCTGGTTTTAAAACAAACAGCGGTTCATGCCCCCCGTTTATATAGCTTAACGAGCCGGTAGCCGGATCCAAAATGCCGAAAAACAGCGTCGCAAACATGGCCAGTTCATCGTGGTTCAATGCAATATAATTGTTGGTAAGCTGCACGGCTTTAAGGGCCCTGAGGTGGGTCGGGTCTATGTCTGGATTCCCCGAATCCACTTCAGGTTCATCGGGCATAGTGTCGCTGCAGGTGAGGGGTAAGCCATTTAAGGAAGTTTGACCCGAAAATATGCGGATCAGACTGCGGAAAAGCGCCATAAACATTGCCGCCCCCACCCCTTTGTCACATACATCGGCAACCACCAGTCCGATAGAACCTTCGGGGAGCTGGAAAATGTCATAAAAATCACCCGCGACCTGACGGGCGGGCTTGAAGAAAGCAGCGGTTTCCCAGCCCGGCATTTGCAGCAATTGACTCGGCAAAAAATTAATTTGCATCTGACGGCCTTTTTCCAGTTCATTGTTAAGCACCCGGGAGTAAGCTTCAACCTGCTGAAAGCTCTGCTGCAACGCTTTCTCGGCTTTTTTTCGATTGTTAATGGCATCCGATATTTGCCGGTACATCCGGCGAAACGCTCCGATTACTTCACCCAGCTCGTCGCTGCGTTGAACCGTGGCCGAATAAAACTCGGGTGTCTGCTGATCTTGACTGAGGGCTTCACCGGCTCGAATCAAATCGTTTCTAAGGTTCAGGACGGGGTTGACCACGATCCAACGTAGCGGCAGCCAGGTGCCCACCGTCACGACCAGGGAGATGATGACCACCAGCCCGGCTATCCGCAAAAAATAGGCAAACAATTTCTGCTTTATGGGAGATGAATCATGGCGCAGGATCAAACGATAGTCTCTTTGCAATTCCACCGGTGAACAGGCGATGTCATAGCGGGATTCATCCCGGTTTAAACGAAAGGTCATACCGGTAGGATTGACATCGGCAATCGAAAGCTCGGGCATTTCGCCAAAAGCGCCGATTTTTTTGCCATCGGATGTGTAGAAGGCGCCGCCGACAACAACCTTGCCATCGTAAAGTTGTTTGATGAGACCAAGCAGCACCTCATCCGGCACATCCGGTTCGACAATCTGCATCGCAAAAGCAACGCGCGCCGCTGAAATATCTTTCATCTGCGACAGGAGCTCTTTTTCTCGTTGTTTATAGGAGGGGATGAAAATGAGAGCTTCAATTAAAATGACGCTGATGAAGACCCAGAACACAATGCGTCGCGTCAGATGGGATACCCTTGGGTGCAAGTTCTCTTTGTGCGGCATCACACTCTCTCCCGGAACTTTCGGCTGGTTTTTTTTGACCCTTAAAACATCTGATGAATTCCATCTGATTTCTATGGGTTAAGAGACAGTAGCAACCATTTAGCCCGTTGTCAAATTAGATAAATCGACGTTTTTTTCAAAACTTGACAATCGAAAACATTCATGGCCTAGTACAGATATTGTTTAATGGTTGAATCGCTGAATCGTTCAATGACGGATTAAATCCTTTAAATTTAATTTATCAGTCACCCCGTCAAGGATTCAACTTGGCTGTGAATTAGGAGGTTTTGCTATGTTTAAAAAATTGACCGAAAAACTGTTCGGCAAAGATTCGGCCGCTCCATCATCGGATGGCTTTTTCCTGAATGTGCGCTGCAGTGAATGCAGCGAGGAGTTCAAACTTTTTATAAATAAAACCTATGAGTTGATGCAGAATTTCGAAGAAAACGGCAGCGTCACCTATTCCTTGAAAAAAGAGGTCTACGGGGTAGGCTGTAAAAATCGTATCCAGGTGAATATGAAATTTGACGGCGGGAAAAAATTGGTATCAAGAGCGATTAAAAACGGTGAGTTTATCGAAGATGAACAGTAATGTTTTCCTGCATTGATCCGTTTACTTCCATTTCAGCCGGCTTCGGTATTTTGTTCACAAATTTTGAATAGCTGGGGACTATAGCTCAAAGATATATGTTACCAGGCCATTGCCATTGTTAAGTAATTGGTATTTAATTTTGCCGCAATTAGACAGTGCACCTTCAACATTTTGGGCCTGCTCGGCAGGAACCGTATATCCCCCTTTGATTTTTGATCCCGGCTCTGAAACCGGCAAATCATATGTTATACCAATATTCGATACGTAATCCGGAATCTGCCCTCTAATAATTATTCCATGCCCCCCGACATTAGGATCAAGCATTCCGGCGCTCTCAAGGTCCAGAATATCCTGTCGCACCTTTGCGAATGCAGCGCTGTCATTGGACTGTTTTTGCCGCCAGCTGTCGGAAGTGGGTGGTTCATTTGGAGTTTTTATTTCTCCGATTACAACATCATTGTGTTTCACAGCTATATAATCGGGTTTTCGGCGATGCTGCCGGGTTTTGCCTTTAATATCCGCTTCACCATCAAAATATTCATAACCGGCTGCGATAAATGATTCTTTAACTTTTGGATAGAATTCCTTTTTTTTAGTCATTGTTTTACTCCTCGATAAATTATTTACCACACCTTAAAAAAAAATTGAACACCCTATAAATTTATAATGTTATCGGCAGATAAATGGGTGTCCTAAAATGGAAATTTAACGATCACCGGATCTATCAAAGGTGTTTGTTAAAATATTGAATATTTTTGACTTAGAAATTCATGCGCTTTATTTTTTCGAATCCGACAGGGGGGACTATAAAGAGAGGAATATAAGAAGAAAAAAAGTTTTTAAAAGACATCGGCAGCATCGAAGTCGATGAGGCCGCCTCCTTGATCTACAATCTAACCGGCGGCGAAGAAGCTGAAATCTCAGGACATATTAATTCAAAGGCGGCCATCGACCGCCTTTTTTGTGAGCGAACTTTCATAATGATTTTACCGGCGCGGCCGGTAACTATAGGAGCAGAAGGAAAGGCAAAAGTCGACTTCTCCATCAAAGGTCACAAAACGATGGGATTATCGTAATGCAAACTTAAAGGCTTCAGTTAATGCTCAAAACTGATTTTTTTGTTGGGATTCAACAAATTCTGGTAGCAGGCATCACATATAACGCCATGATCGCTACAAATCCACTCTGAAGAAGATCTCAACTCGCGGTGACACGAATCGCATCTCATCAGCTCGGCATTCGCAGTTTCAGCCGGCATCTTTTCAGCCCAGACTTTTTCGGTAACCATATCCCCCCCTTAAGTAATTTTAGGAGCATCGTTCTCCACCCCTAAATTGACTGCAACTATCTTGCCAGATTAAGGCCATCCTTTAGCAATAATTATATATAATATTATATCAATTAGTTATCAGAAAAATCATTCTGCCGGATCCATGAACTTGCAGCCATAAATTTTACATAAATGTAGCATAAACCAGATGAATCAAACAAAATTGTAATTTATAATGGGCAAAATAAATTTCAATTTTGGCTTTTGACAGGCCGAAGTATTTATAATATGTTGAGCTAGTGTTACCATCTAAACCATTTTAACCCTCTGAATCGAGGATCCACCATTATGCAGGAAATTCGTTTTCACGGTCGCGGCGGACAGGGAACGGTGGTGGCTTCCATTTTGCTGGCCAAGGCCTTTTTCAGTGCCGGATATTATGTGCAGACTTTTCCGGTCTTCGGCGTGGAAAGACGGGGAGCACCGGTGGAAGCCTATTTGAGGCTGGCCCAGGAAAAAATCCTGATCCGCTGCAACGTATACACGCCGGATCATGTGGTGGTGCAGGACGTCAAACTATTAGAAAACGTGAATATCACCGGCGGACTTAAACCGGGTGGCTGGATTCTGACAAATGCCCCGAGGCAAAGCGAAAACCTGGAGGCTTTCACCGGTTTCCGCCTGGCCTGGGTGGATGCCACCGGAATTGCCATCCGGAACCAATTGGGCACCCGCACCCATCCCATAATCAACACAGCCATGATCGGCGCCTTTGCCCGCATAATGGAGATGCCCCCCCTGGACATGATTTCCGAAGCCATCAAGGAAGACATCCACTCCAGACCGGCGCAAAATATCCAAGCCTGCCAAGATGCCTACGAAAATGTGCAAATTTATGGACTTGTGAATCAAAACAATAAGCCGGAAATATCGAAATGAAAGAGCCCGCTTTCCGCAATCTACCGTTGTTCATTCCGCACTCCAGCACATCCACCGCGCAGAACAAAACCGGATCCTGGCGCTTTATCCATCCCAAATATGAGGAAAAAACTGCACCCTGCAGCACGGCCTGCCCGCTGGGACAGGACATCGCCCGCATCGAGATGCTGGCATCACGGGGATTGTTCAAGGACGCCTGGCATATAATTTTAGAGGAAAATCCTTTTCCGGCAGTCTGCGGGCGGGTATGTTTTCACCCGTGCGAGCGTGCCTGCAACCGCAGCAAATTGGATGCCCCCATTGCCATCCATAATCTTGAACGTTTTCTGGGAGACGCGGCGATCTCACAGGAACGAACACCGGATCTTATTATGAAACCATCCCGGGACAAAAAGGTGGCTATCGCCGGAGCCGGCCCGGCCGGATTATCAGCAGCCTATTTTCTGACGCAGCTGGGATATGACTGCGATGTGTTTGAAGCCGCAGCCGGACCCGGCGGTCTGCTGCGGCTGGGAATTCCGACCTACCGGTTGCCCCGTGATATTCTCGACCATGAAATCAAAAGGATTGAGGATCTGGGTGTAAACATTTTCTGCCAGACACCGGTAACGCTGAACTTGCTTGAAAAGATTCACACAAAATATGATGCGTTATTTATCGGCTGCGGGTTCGCACGGTCCATTGCGCTTAAAGTAGAAGGGGGGCATCTGGCCCGCGATGGACTGGATTTTCTGCGCGGGCTGCAACGGGAAGAAATAAACTCTTTTAGCGGCAGAGCAGCCGTTATCGGCGGCGGTAATACCGCTATCGATGTTGCCCGCTCTCTGGCCCGTCTGGGCGCCTCCCCGTTGATTGTGTATCGCCGGCGCCTTGACGACATGCCGGCTTTCGAACCGGAGGTTAAAATGGCCCTCGATGAAGGAGTGGAAATAATGGAACTGGCGGCCCCCATCCGTATCGAGCAAAATCAAGCTGATTTACCTTCTTCCAGGACCAATTATACCCTCACCTTGCAGCAAATGAAAATCTACCCCCAGGAGCTCAGCGGCCGCGCCCGTGTCATCCCGGATGGTGAAAAAACAAAAACAATCCAGGTTCAGGATATCTTTATTGCCATTGGTGCCGAGGCCGATTCCCTCTGGCATTTTCCGGCAGCCGGCCGATCCGGGGCCATTTCCTTAAGCCATTGCAAACTCAGCCGGCAAAAAATACCGCTCGTATCCGGGGGGGACCTGACCAGTCCGGTTAAAAGTGTCGCCGATGCCATTGCATCCGGCAAACAGGCCGCCATGACCCTGGATACATATTTTGAAAAAGGTTTAGACGCGGTCGAATCCCGCCTTGCCGCCTGTCGGGTCGGCCCCGGACCGGCGCTATCCATGAATGCCTATCTGGGAGAGGATTGCCGCAGCCGCAGTGCGCATGTTGTTTCCTATGACCAGATCGTCATCGATTATTTCCCGACCGCCCCGCGGGTGACCCCGGCATCGCTTGATGCCGGCCGGCGCCGCCGGTCTTTTGCGGAAATCGAATCTACGCTGAGCGGCGATGCGGCCAAAGAAGAAGCAGCACGCTGTTTTAACTGCGGCACCTGCAACGCCTGTGATTACTGCCGGCTTTACTGTCCCGAAATGGCAGTCAAAGTAGAAAGGACGCAGCGCTCGATCAACATGGACTACTGCAAGGGATGCGGGGTGTGTGCAACGGAATGTCCGCGCAACGCCATGACGCTGGAGGAAGAAATTAAATGAAAAAAGTTATCGAAGGCAGCCAGGCGGTATCGGAAGCAGCCCGTCTGGCAAGAGTTCAGGTGATTGCCGCCTACCCCATCACACCCCAGACCCATATCGTGGAAGCCTTATCCGAATACTGTTCAAACGGAACGTTAAATGCGCGTTTCATCAACGTGGAAAGCGAGCACTCGGCCATGGCGGCCGTCGTCGGTGCTTCCAGCGGCGGTGCCCGGGTATTTACGGCATCTTCCTCCCATGGTTTGGCCTACATGCACGAAATGCTGCACTGGGCATCGGCAGCCCGCCTGCCCATCGTAATGGCCGAAGTCAACCGGGCTCTCGGACCGGGATGGAACATATGGACGGATCAGACCGACAGTCTCGCACAACGGGACACCGGCTGGATTCAGCTTTACTGTGAGGACGGCCAGGAAGCGCTGGACACCACCCTGCTGGCATTTCGATTGGCCGAAACATTAAACCTGCCGGTAATGGTGGTCCTGGACGCGTTCTTTCTCTCCCATACGTTCGAACCCATCGATGTGCCGGAGCAGGAGCAGGTGGATCGATTTCTGCCGCCGCCCGACCTGCGTCTGCGCCTGGATACGGCCGCCCCCTGTGCCTTTAATCAGCTGGTCACCCCTGCCGCCTATATGGAAATGCGCTACAATACCCAGTTGGCCATGGAAGAAGCCGGGCGGCGCTTTGGACAAATTGAAAAAGAATTTGAATCCATTTTTAATAGAAAATACGGCCCGCTGGAAGCGATCCACTGTGCGGATGCCGAGATTATCGTCGTCACCACCGGCACGGTTACCAGCACCTGCCGCCTGGTTGTAGCGCAACTTCGCGCCCGTGGTGAATCCGTTGGTTTATTTAAAATCAAGATGTTTCGACCGTTTCCGGCGGATCTCATTCGCCGGCATCTCGGATCCGCCCAAAAAATCGCGGTGGTTGATCGCAATTTTTCATTCGGCGCCAGCGGAATTTTCGCCCAGGAAATTCGCTCGGCCCTGTGCAGCCTTGCTTCGCCCCCCCGGATTTTCGGCTATGTGGCCGGCCTGGGCGGACGCGATATAACCCCGCAGACGCTGATGGAAGTATACACGACAACCAAAAACCAATCGACTCCCGCGGAAGAAAGCATCTGGATCGGACTTAATCAGGAGATTGTAGCATCGTGGCGCAATTGAATAGTAGAATTTCCGATACATTAAAACATCATGACCTGATGAATCCCGGACATCTGGGATGCCCCGGCTGCGGCGCGACCATTGCCATGAAGTTTGCGCTGCAGGCGCTGGGCGAAAAGACCATGGTGGTCATCCCGGCCTGCTGCTGGGGTGTTATTGCCGGCCCCTATCCCCAGAGCGCCCTGAACGTCCCGGTTTTGCAGACGGCATTCGCCACGGCCGGAGCAGTTGCCAGCGGGCTGCGCGCGGCCCTGGACATGCGAGGCGACACAGAAACCACCGTTCTTTCATGGGCCGGCGACGGGGGTACATTTGACATCGGCTTTCAGTCTTTGAGCGGGGCGGTGGAACGTAACGAAGACTGCATTTTCGTGTGCTATGACAACGAAGCCTATATGAACACCGGTGTTCAGCGTTCCTCAGCCACCCCCTACGGCACCCGAACAACCACCACCCCGGCCGATAAATGGAAAAAGACCGGCAAAAAGAACATTGTTGAAGCTTTGGCCGCCCACCGTATTCCCTATGCCGCCACCGCCAGCATCGGCTATCCTGAAGATATGATTCGCAAGTTTGAAAAAGCCGGGCAACTGAAAGGCGGTTCAAGATTTCTGCATGTCTTTGCCCCTTGCCCCACGGGCTGGGGCATCGGATCTGAAATGTCGCTAAAAATAGCCCGGCTTGCGGTGCAGGCCAATGTATTTCCTTTGTATGAAGTCACCGACGGCCTTAAATACGACATAAATTTCAAAGGCGATCGCGGGGTCGGAGAATACCTGAAAGCCCAGGGCCGATTTAAACATCTGACCGAGGCGGATTGCGATCGGATCCAGCAGATGGTCGATGCCGAATGGAATCACCTGTTAAGAAAGGCCGGAGAGCCATGCGCCTGTGGTGTTGGGTGATAGAAAGAAATTGTTTCTATTGAAAATAAAATTTTGTGTGTTAAAATAAGACAGTCGAACAAACAGAGAATATGGATTCGATCTGAATTTGGCTGCAACTCGCCCCGCGTGGGCAACAATATTGATTCAAATGGAATGGACTCTGTGGAGTCCTTTCTTTTTACCCCACTTTGAAAGGAAGTGCATCAATGAAATTTGCGGAAAGCAAGAGGCTCGCCCAAATCGCTGTATTTTTTGTCGGTATTTTGATTTTTCTGCCTGCCATGGCTGAAGAAAAAAAGCCTGCCGAGGCCGATACAAAAATCGCCGTAGTAAACGGAGTCGTTATTTCCAAGCAACAATTCGACAAAGAATTGACGATTCATCTTGATCGAGTTTCCAGGCAGGGTCAACAAGTATCCGATGCCCAGGTAGCGGCGTTGAAAAAGGATGTATTGGAAGGTCTAATTGAACGCGAGGTGCTCTACCAGCAAAGCCAAAAAGCCGGCATTAAAATTGCGGATCAGTCGGTTGACGAGCAACTGGCGGCTATCAAGAAGCGATTTCCCGGTGAGGAGGACTTTAAAAAAGCTTTGAGCGCGATGAAACTGACCGAGGATGAAGTTAAAACTCAGATTGCGCGCGGACTGGCCATCAGAGAATTGATTAATCAACAGATCATGAGCAAAATTACAATCTCCGAAGAGCAAAGCAAAGCTTACTATGACGCCAATCCCCAATTGTTTAAACAGCCCGAACAGGTAAAAGCCAGTCACATATTAATCAAGGTTGAAGCCGACGCCACGGATGCGCAGAAAGCTGATGCACGCAAAAAAATCGACGATGTCCAGCAAAAAATAAAAAGCGGCGGCGACTTCGCCGAACTTGCCAAAGAGTACTCCGAGGGCCCCAGCAATGTCCGAGGTGGCGATCTGGGTTTTTTCAGACGCGGACAAATGGTTAAGCCTTTTGAAGATGTGGCCTTTGCCTTGCAACCCGATGAGGTCAGCGACGTGGTCGAAACCCGCTTCGGATACCATATCATAAAAGTCTTTGACAAAAAGCCGGAACAAATAGTGGCGTATGCCGATGTGAAAGAAAAACTCGACCAGCGCCTGAAACAGGAAAAAGCTGAAAAGGAAGCGAGTCAGTATGTTGTACAGCTGATAAAGGATGCGAAAATAGAAAAATTTTTATAAATGGACACCGCATCCAATCAGAAACATCTCAATGGTATCCCAATTGATGGTATTGTTGTCATATCGATTTATATCGCCGCTCAACTGCTGTCTGATATTGCCAGCCTAAAAATCACGCTGATCGCCGGCTTTAGCATGGATGC
>Ga0307426_1000532_pt1 | contig 26407 bp, 24 predicted proteins | sample SalMarWE160340MG_FD_202165 | JGI IMG/M metagenome (GOLD analysis project Ga0307426, IMG submission 202165) | Salt marsh sediment microbial communities from the Plum Island Ecosystem LTER, Massachusetts, United States - WE1603-40 | ecosystem: Environmental > Aquatic > Marine > Intertidal zone >...
TGACAATGACCTGGGTTTCCGGGCAATGAACCTTCACCCCGGTCAAAAACTCCATGCCGTCGATCCCTTCCATTTTGAGGTCTGTAATGACGATGTCGAAGGTCTTCTCCCGGATACGGGCGAATGCTTCGGGGCTTCGGGAAAAGGCCTCGACGTCATAGCCGGCTTTTTCCAGAGCGGGCCTTAAACGTTTTAGGACAATTTCTTCGTCATCTAGAACCAGGATACTGGTCTTTTGCGCGTCATTCATGCGGTTTCCCTCCGGTCGCGTCATCGGCTGCGGGCAGCCTTGTTAATTGTTCAAAACCTTCCACGAATGTCACAATTCGCTCATCACTTCCCATTTGCACATCCAGCTGTCGCGTAAAGGCAACCAGTTGTCCCAGGAGAAGGATTTTCTCGACCATCCGCTTTGCGCTAAGCTTCTTGATCCGGCCTACGACCAGATCTTGCCGTATGTCAACACGAAAATCGTTCCTTACCAGGATATCACGAATGAATTTCGCCCTTCGGGACCTGCGGGCGGGATCGGTGACCCCGCCAAGAAAACGAAAATAAGCGTAATTGTCATTGGGATTATCGTCCACATACATATCAATCATATTAAAATGGTAACCAAGACGCAAGCTTATATTGGCATACTCCTTTGATATCACCGCAAGATTCTGGCCCACGTATTTGGGAGTCGCCAGATGTGACGAAAAGGTCCTGGTGAGGCTCGACATGAAACTGCCGAAGTCTACAGATGTCGGATCACTGCTCCACGCCCCTGGCACGGCCAAGCCTTCGAGAAATGCTTGCATGGGCACCGAGACGATTTCGTCCAGCCCGACGGTCGATGCATCGGACCTTTCGTTGATTCCACCGCCGATATCAATCAAGACCAAGTCCAGAGGGATATGCCATTTCATTTTTCGGGCTACAACGTCAGGGTCATGATGGTGGTAATAATTCAGATCAATGAGTGTCTCCACGGCCTTTTCGTGGACGAAGCGGGTGATATCATGCAAAGTCTGGCAGGCCGAGGGGACAAAATTCTTGTCATGAGGATCGAGCAGGTTCAACGGGGTAATTCTCTTAAGGATCCGTCGGAGAAGTCTATATTCATAACTCTCCTCGAAAGCCTCTTCGGTGAATTCGTAGTAACAAAGTTCCTTGATGGTCCCTTCATACACCACATTGTCCTCTGCGTCTACGGTCACCTCCTGTCCCTGGTGCAAAAGTTGCGTCGCGACTCCCGTATCAACGATAGTCGGGATCCGGAATTCCCGCGCAATGGTAGCCATATGTCCAGTGACTGATCCAACATCTGTCAAGATACCGTTAGCTTTTCTTGCAACCTTTGCGAAGCGGGGCGAAGTATATTTGGCGACCAAAATAGCCCCCTGTGGAAACCTGTCCAAGTCCTCATCGCTATTCACTACAAAGACATTGCCGGTGGCGATGCCGTTTTGAGCGATGACGCCTTTATTGGCAAAAACCACAGGATAGTTCTTCAAGATGGAAGCGATGTCACAGACCAGTTTGGCCATATGGCTTTTGACATTGAGGGGCCTGGCCTGCAAAATAACAAGGTTGTCGTCCTGGTCCACCGCCCATTCGATGTCCTGGGGTTTTCTGAAATACCTCTCGATCATTAAGCCCGTCTCCGCGATGCGTCTGGTCTCTTGGTCGCCAAGACAGGGCTTGGCCTGGCGGTCTTGCCGGACCGGCCGAAATTCGCATCCGCCCCCCTCTTTGGCAACAAGCTGTTGGGCCTTGCGCACGACCTCAAACCCTGTTACCGGATGTGCTGGCTTACGGGAAACGGTATACTCATCCGCCGTTGCCTGTCCTGCCACCAGGGGCGCGCCTAGGCCCCAAGTCGCAGTGATCAGCGCAAGGTCACGCTCGGGAAAGCGGGGATCGAGAGTGTACATGACGCCGCTCATCTTCGCATCTATCATGAGCTGACAGCCGACCGCCATGGCCACCTCGTGTTCGGCAAATCCCGTTTGTTGCCTGTATTCCATGGCAGACGCGGAATAGGTGCTGGCCAGAACGGTTTTATAACATTCCAATAAATCTTTCGCTGGTTGATTAAGAAGGCTCTTATACTGCCCGGCAAACGAAAGTTCACTGTCCTCGCCCCAGGCGCTACTGCGTACAGCTAGAAAGAAATCTTCGCCTCCAGCAGTTTTCCGGAGGCGTTTCAAAGCGCTGTCTACGGCTTGATTGACTTGAGGCGGTGTTGTCCCAGCCATGATGAGTGCCTGGATTTCAGCAGAGGCCTGTTCGCCGGACATGTTTCCACTTTCCCAGTCGGCAATAATCGTTCTCACCCTGTCTCGGAGGCCGTTATGGTCCATGAAGCACTGAAAGGCCCGGGTGGTAATAGCAAAACCTTCCGGTGCGGTGAGGTGAAGCAGATTTTTCAGTTCTGCCACATTGGCGTTTTTCGCCCCAACAACGTCTGCAAAGTCCCGGGTAATGAGATTATAAGGCATGACATAGTCTGTTTGCGGAATGACCAGCTTCCCCGCCAATTCTTCTTCTATCTCACTACTGATACGATCAAAGACATCACTTAACACCGAGTACTTTTTCGGTGCGATGATATCCAGGTTGTAAATGAGGTTATGGGCCAGATGGACCGCATGCTGGCAGGACGATTCTATGTAATGCCGGTCAAAAACGTAGCTTCCTCCGAGCTTGCCCCCCATCTCAGCCATTAGATCCAATATCTGGTTGTTCAACCCAAGAATCTTTTGAAACCGCCGAAACAGGAACGTAAAGGCCAACTTTTTTTCACTGCGCCTGCCAAGACTGACAATCTCCTTGATCCATCCAAAGATTTTCTTCATGGGGCTTCAGGGATAAAGCTATTAAAGCAATACATGGGCCGCCTAGTGCGCCCCCTTGCCTCCCTTGAAGACAACGCCGGTCAACAGGCCGGCCAGGATGGCGATCATGACAGCCACGACGCCGTATAGCGTGCCATGATCGAAGGCCATCGACGACAGCATGGCAGGCAGACCAACCTCCGCAACCTTCATCTCTTGTGTGCCGGTTGCCACAATAGCGCCATCCCTGATGGCAAAGACCTCGACCTCGTAGACCCCTTGAGGCATAGCCGATGGTATCCAGACCGTGGCGCTGAAGGATCTCATCGCACCATCCATGCTTCCATAAGAGATGGTATTTTCGTACATGGCATAAAGGTCTTTGCTCTGTTTCAGCCTGACAAACTCCTTGAACAGAGTATCCTTGTCCTCAGAGGCGGGTGTCAGCTCTACGCTTCCTTGAAGCGCCTCAAAACCAAGGCCCAGGCGATGCCAATCCTCCTGGTTCGTTTTGGAGAACGCCTCCAGGGCCTTTGAGGGACAGAGCAAATAGACACTAGGCGCGTGATGGACACCCACACTGCCCAGGTTCATCCATAAGATGCCCAGGGCCCTTCCCTTCTTCTTGAGGTGCACATCTTCAGGCATTCCTGTGACTCGGACGAATGCTTCCGCATCTTTGGGTATCGCACCGGATACCAACAGTCTTGTGCCATTGTATGTTGCACCCATCAGAATCACATTCGGTGCCAGTCTTATCTGGAGCTGCATGGCGGCCCTGGCAAAATCAGGGTGCCACATAAGGCTAAGGCCCGTGCATACCATAATGACAGGTAAGAAAAGTCTCTTTGACACTTTAATGCCCTCCTATGAAAGCTAACAGAACATGAGGCCTGAGCAAGAGGCCGAGCAACATCTTGACCATGACGACCAGGACGAGTGTGGCGAGAATAATCTTAAGCTGATCTCCTTTTAATTTCTTGCTTATCGTGGCTCCAAACTGGGCTCCCAGGGTGGAACCTATCAACAGTACCAGTGCCAGCACGAAATCCACGGTATGGTTGGTATTGGCCTGCATAATGGTGACATTGACGCACGTGAAAAGAATTTGAAAAAGGCTGGTCCCCACCACCACGTGCATCGGCATCCTCAAGAGATACACCATGACCGGGACCATAATAAATCCCCCTCCAACCCCCATGATCGCGGCAAGTATACCCACAAAGATGCCCAAAACCAGGGGCATCAGGATCGAGAGTTCGACCCCGGATCTTTCAAAACGGGTCTGCCAGGGAAGTCTCTTGACCATTAAGGCATACCCTGATTCTTTCTTAGGGACGGCTTCAACCTCAGCCTTCCTCCTGAGCCCCTGCAAGCTCTCCATAAACATGTATATCCCCACAAACCCGAGCATCAGGACATAGGTTATCTGGATCAAGAAATCGGCGTTGCCCATATGCCGCAAGATCTTGATGACGTAGACGCCCACGGTGCCTCCTAGCACACCACCAATGAGCAAGAGGATGCCCATTTTGAAATCAACGTTGCCGAGACGGTAGTGAGCCAGGGTGCCGGAGGTGGAAGCGCCGACGATCTGATTCGAATCAGAAGCTGCGGCCACGGTGGGGGGTATGCCGATCATGATCAAGAGAGGGGTCATCAAGAAGCCGCCGCCCACCCCGAAGATCCCCGAGAGAAGACCAACGAACCCCCCCATAGCGAAGATCAAGAACACGTTAACACTATTTCCCGCAATAGGTAGATACAGGTGCCACATCGTCATCTCCTTTCCCGCTTTTGGATACTTCAGGCACGTTACGTAAGCAATCTAGACGCATCAATCGTCCCTATAGCGGATTTTCCCGTTTGTCAAGGGCAGCAGTTTCGCCCTTTCGAAGTATTGAACCCGAACGATCTCCGTCCGATCCAAGCTCCTGCCCTTTGTCTTCGGGTTTTGCGGTGGGCAGATAAACCAGGAAAGTGGTGCCTTTGCCTTCCTCACTTTTGACCTCAATGTGGCCGCCATGCGCCTTGATGATCCCGTATACGAGTGAAAGTCCGAGCCCTGTGCCATGGCCCACCGGTTTGGTTGTGTAAAATGGATCAAAGATATGTTCCATATCTGACGGTTTTATCCCTGTTGCTGTATCCGAAATATCGGTCCTGACATAGCCTTCTGGTCCCGGTCGCGACCGGATATAAATGCTTCCCCCTTTGGGCGTCCCTTCCATGGCCTGGACCGCGTTCAAAAGGATATTGAGAAAGACTTGCTGTAAATCGCGACGCTTTCCTCTAATAGGCGGCAACTCGTCGGCGGTGTCCTGCTTCAATTCAATTCCACTGATCTTAATTTGGTTTTTTAACAGACTGACAGTACTGTCTATAACTTCGTTTATGCTCAGTTCTGACAAGGATTCATGCTCTTTCCTGGAAAATTCCAGCAGATTCCTTACCACTTGACCGGCCCTCTCCGCTTGGATGAGGATGTCCTTGACCATTTCATTCGTTGCTGCGTCGGCCGTGTGATCGTGCTCCAGAAGCAAACTCTCCGCGGTCAAAGAAATGTTGTTGAGAGGGTTGTTCAGTTCATGGGCTATTCCAGAGGTGAAGGTGCCGATGGCAGCCATTTTGCGCGACTGCAGCAATTGATCTTGGCTTGAGTCCAATTCCTGGACCATTTTGTCGAAGGCAACGATCAACTCGGAAACCTCATCTTGTTTTTCTCTACGGTATGGGATGGGGGTAAACGTTCCTTTGACAACATCCCGGGTTGCTCTTTGAATGACTCTTAATGGGTTTAGGATGCCCTTGACGACCAGATGAAATGTCATGATAAAAAATGCAGCAAAGGAAGCCAATAAAGCAACAGGAATGGTGAGCATGCGTCTTAAGGCCTTCTTAATCCGTTGGCGTTTGGCTTGGATGAGGGTGTGGGAAAAGTCGACCAGTACCTTCCCGCTCACCCTGATGCTTTGTACATCAATCCTTTGCCCCCCGGCCTTGACCAACTGCATCTGTTTTTCCAGAACACCTTCGTACTGAGTCAGGTTTTTCCTGAATGCTCGATACAGATCTTCACTGAGGACGCGTTGGATGTCCTCACCCAGGTTCACAGCAGCGCTATCGATTTTCGATAGATAGGTCCCAATCTCGTTCTGGGTTGAAACATCCTTATAGTAGATAAAGTTCTTCTCGTAGCGTCTTAGCTCCAAGATATTGTTGCCGAGGTCGTCAAACTTTTCCATGGTGACAAGCTTCTTATCAATGGCGAGTATATTCACATAGTACAAAACAGTAGCCACACCTATGAAGAGAGAATACACTGCAAAAAAGAGCACTATCTTTCCTCTCATCGTTTTCATGCTGGACTCCTTCAGGCAGCCCTGTCAGTAAGGGTGTTTTGCCGGAAAAATTGTGCCAACAGGGACGATAAACCTCAAATCAATGCCTCACACCACCGTGCAGGGCCATGGCTGCGTTTGATGTCTGGAAGGGCAGGGGCGAACGAATCAAAAAAATGCTCCACTTCCTTACAGTCCAAGAGGCTGTGTCCCGATTATCCGGACCGTAGGGATGCTCAATACCCAAACCTGTCCCTAGCTCAAGTGCCTTTGGTCGGGAGCGCACTGAGTGTCCATCCATAAATGGCCCTTTTTCCGATGAGCGGCGTTCTCCGCGGGTTTTCGGCTGCGACGTACATCATGTACGCCTCGCCGTAAACCCTTGTGCGGCCTTGCTCATCAAAAAAATTGCTCATTTATGCATTGGGCACTGTCCAGTGCCCTCTTCGGTTCGTGGATGGGCACTGAGTGGGATCAGATTCATCTATTTGTAAGCAACATAATGCGAAAGGCGCTTGAAATCAAGAAGCATCGCCTAAAAAAGTTATGAGGGACACAATCAAACCGTAACCAACGAGGTGACATGATGATACGTTAGACAGTTCTTCCATTGAAGCCTCCCCGCGGCAAGCCACGGGGAATCTTCACCGTAAGGAAGTTTTGCCTTTTCAGATTCGCTTGCTTTGGCGGTTCAAGTCAGAAACGACGAAGGACGCGATAACCGCCCATGCAGGTTTGGCGTTGGTGGGAGAATTTGCCGTGGGGCTGGGATTGTTGGCATCGGCAGACAGCCAGCTGCCTAAGGCCGGAAGTGGTGCTGGATATCAAGCCCATGAGTATATATTTCCGCTGGCTTTGATGCTCCATGGCGGCGGGATCAAGGGCTATACGCTTGATATAGATGCTACGGGGATTTTGGGGGATCTTCACTTCTGGACAAAGCTCTCCCCCTGTGATATCTGATCCTAGCAATACTCTCTATCCGCATTAAGAAACTCCAGGGTTCGCGATAGGCTGAAATGATGTTTCAAAGTCTGGGTTGTTGGCTCTAATGTTGCGATGAATGTGCGCTCTGTGATATGGGTGATCGCCCTGACGCTTTTTTTAGGGGGGGTGGGGATACCGATTCCGGAAAATCCTGTGCTGTTGGGCGGGGGATATGCCATCCAAAAGCAGTTCAGCCCGCCTATACTCGGTCCCTGCTTCTGGTTCTTGGCTATACTGTGCGGAGATCTCCTCCTTTTTGCCGTCGCGTGTTGGCTCTTCACACGCCCTGCTATATCCACTCGGTTAACGCGCTATGTGGGCGCAAGGCGCCTTGACCGATATCGGAGGGCGTTGGCATGTTGGGGCGGCCTGGTGCTGTTTCTGGCCCGTTTTACCTTTGGCCTGCGTGCCGTTGCCTACATCGTGGCTGGGGCGGCGCGCTATCCATGGCTGCGGTTTGTGGTTGTGGATGGTCTAGGCGTGGCGATCCAGGTTCTGTTGTTCGTTGGCATTGGCTACTATGCCGGCGGGAGAATCGAGTGGGCAAGAGCCACCGGGGAAAGAGTCGCCCTGCTGCTGGGCATATTCGCTCTATTCACCCTCCTGGTAACCTGGCTGTTTTCGGCTACCATGAAAAGGCTGTCTACGATTGCTCCGGGGAGGAAGCCCCGACTCCGTGGGGGTCAAAAGGTCCATGAGAATGAGTGAAACAGGGTATGGGAGAGGAGCCATGAGGCCTAGGGATTTTCAGGGCCGTCTCCAGGCTTCAGGAGCGCAAAGCCACTTCTCCTATCTTTAACCCGAGCCACCTTGGCACCCAGGATTTCATAAAGGATCACTTCTCCCACGAGCCAGGTCGTGACCCCCGGCCTCAAGCAGCCGGTCATGGTGTGCCCTGATCGTCCGAGGGCGGCGTGGATGTGCAGGACCGGCTTGCCGTCTTCGCCAGGGGCCAGGACACCCACCCCGACGACTTCATGGGCGCCATCCACAGGCAAAAGCATCGGGTCTAGCGGTGTTTCGTCCGAACGTCGAGGGCCAACCACCACCTGCCCTTCCCCGATGCCTCCTATGAAGACTGCATGACCCACGGACACGTCCTGGTCCGTTGCGAAACGTTCAATGCATTCAGGGACCCTGTCCCCATCCTCAAGGCGTATAACAAAAACCCGGCCGATGCGCCCTTCACTTGCCTTCATGTCCAGCTTCTATCCTTGACGGCTTTGTAAAAAGTCCATCCGCAGCGTTGCGCTTCATCTTTCGTCGCTGCGACGTACCGTAAGCACGCCTCACTCCTCAAGATTTGTGCGCCTTGCATCTGAAGCTTTTTACCTTGCCGTCCGCCTGATGATTTTTTACGAGACCGTCATCCTTGTGTTTCAAGAAATTCTATGTAGCCTTTCACGGAATTGGCCATAAAAAACCTCTCCCTGTCTTGTGTATCAGGATCCATGAACTCAAAGGCCTTTAAGTCAGGATCTTTTTCCAGCAAACGGTCCACACATCTCGTGACGAGGTCCTCGGAACCCGCAGAGACCTCTCGCTGAATAACCTCTTCCCACCTCAAGACCTGGGCCCGGAACCTTTTCAACATCCGATGGGAGCTGGGGGCATCCCCAAAATGAGCATAGCATATGTGCTGATCTTCCAGGGCCATCAATCGATCCACCGTTGCCAGGAAATTTTTCAGAAAAAGCCTGGGAGGCGTGGCCGGGCGCAGGTAATCCCTGTCCGCAACGCAAAGATAGTTGCCTCCAGCCTCACCGGCAAAGAGATTCCCCCTGTAGCTGAAGCTGAGGTGATGAGGCGCATGGCCCGGCGTCTCAAGAACCAGAAGATCCTTGATGTGGGCCTCGGTGTGGGGGATGCATATCTCTTGTCTCACCGCCTTGAGAGGGCCATAGGCATCAGCGATGTCGCCAAGGACTTTTCGGCTGCCCTCCCATAACTTGGAGGGGTCCACCAGATGTTTTACGGCTTTGTTGTGACATACGACCAGGGCCATTGGGAAAGACTCCAGGAACTCGGCCAGCCCCCCCACATGATCGATATGTATATGCGTGAGCAGTACGTAATCTATCCACGTCACATTCATTCTCGCCAACGCCTCCACCAATCTGTGCACTGAATTGGCCGGTCCCACGTCCACCACCAAATGGATATCTCCCGTGCAGACCCACGCACCGATGAAACGATCAAAGCCCCGGAGGGGCTGCTTGATCTCTATCAGTACGCAATCAGGGTTTTTCAACAGATGCTTCCTATGAGGCTGTCGGAAAACGTCCGTCTGCGGCGTTATCCTCATTCTTCGTCACTGCGGCGTACCGATAAGTACGCCTCATTCCTAAGAATCTCGGACGCCTTGCATCTGAACATTTTCCAACAGCCTCCTATGCAAATACTTTGAGGATTAAAGGGATAGCCACGAAGGTTCCCAACGAACTGCCCACATTCGTAAAGGCCACAACCAGCAATATTCGCGTGATCTTGTTCTTCCAAAAGCCCTTCAGGGAGGAGATGTCTTCAGACAACTTCTCGAAATCCCTGACTTTAGGTTTTGCCACAAAGGCCTCGACCAGGCCAGAAACCCAGCCTGCCGCAATCATGGGATTAAGCGATGTCAGGGGAGAAGCAATAACGGCCGACAGAACCGTCAACGGATGGCCCAGGGCAATGGCCGCACCCAGGCCTGCCAGGATGGCATTGGCCAGGACCCACCATTTGATCATATGGGCGCCAGCGGCCATTCCGGCCGTGAAAAAGCCAAAGATAATCAGCCCTACGATGAGTGTCGGGAGCCCCCACTTCAGGAAACGGAACAACTTGCTTTTAGGCGGTATCTGGGTTAACTTCTTGATGTCTATAGGCATCTCCCAGCATTTTTGAACACCCGGGACATGTCCCGCCCCAACGACTGCGACAATCTTTTTGCCTGGCGCCGTCCTGATCTCATGAGCCAGGTACTGGTCTCTTTCGTCGATCAAAACGCGTCTTATTTCCGGAAAGGCTTCCCCGATTTCTGAAAGGACGGTTTCAAGGACATCCATTTCCTTCATTTTTTCGATCTCTTGTTCTTGGATGTCATCCCACCCCCCTGCTGAGGTCACGAATTGGGCCAACAGTTTCATCTTTGTCCATAGCCCCATGAGACGCCAAGTCCTGGATAAGGTGATGCGTATGTCCCTGTCCGCTAAATGAATCCGGGCCCCTGTCGTTTCTGCCGCCTCTATGGCGCGCAACATCTCCTCACCCGGCTTGATACTCAATTTCTGACCAATTTTCTTCTGAAAATACGCCAGCATGAGATTAGACAAAAGAAGAAAGGTCTTCTTTTCCTTGATCACTTTGACAAGATCGGTATTTCGCCATCGGTCCTTTTGGGTCATGGATTCATATCTGGATCGACACAACTCGACACACACCGTGTCCGGCTTTTCCTCTTCAATGACTCGGCTCACCAGATCGGCACTTTGCCTGGATACGTGGGCTGTCCCGATGAGCGTAACCTCTTTGTCTTTGAAAGTCAGCGAATGTGTATGACCGGTCTTTGTCACGGATGTTCTCCACATGTTCCTTACGGCCAAGGACCCTTGCAGCTTATCGGAGCAAAGCGCAGCTCCCGCTCTAGGGGGGCGGCAGCGGTTTTCAATATCGCCACGGATAAATGGCTGGACGACGGGACATCCCTAGGCCAGAGCGGTGCCTGGCTCACAAGGGCCGTCAAGGGTGACCAATGCGCAGGAGGTCTTGTCTGCGGCTGTTAGGAGCATGCCTTGTGACAGGACGCCCATCAACTTGGCCGGCTTGAGATTCGCCACGATGACGACCTGCTTTCCGAGGAGATCCTCTGGCTGGTAGCTTTCTGCGATGCCTGCAACAATGGTCCGCTCTTCTCCGGCATCGACCTTCAATTTCAAAAGCTTTTGAGATCTTGGTATGGGCTCTGCATCAAGCACCGTGGCAACCCGCAGATCGACCTGCTGAAAGATTTTCATGGCAATTTCGGGTTTTTCCGAAGCCGGTCCTGCCTCTATGGGGACGGTCTGCCGACTCTTTGCTTCGCATCCGTCCGAGTCAACCCTCGGAAAGAGGGTGACTGTCTTTGGGAGCTTCGTTCCCGGCCGTGTTTTTCCCCAAACCTTGAGATCGTCTAATTTCTGAAAGTTGTCGGCATCCCTCATACCCAGGTGTTCTTGCATGACTTGGGCCGTTGTCGGCATCAATGGATAGACCAGCCCCGCGATCACACGCAGACCTTCCAGGATGTTGTAAAGAACCAGCTCGAGCTCTGTACGCTGGGCCTTCTTCTTGGCAAGCTCCCATGGCGCAGTGATGTCTATGTACTTGTTGATCCGGTTAATGAACTCCCAAAGGGCCATCAGCGCTTTGTGAAAGGCAAAGTCCTCCATGGCTTTCTCGTATTCAGCAACGGTTTTGGAGGCATCCCGCTTGATATCCAGGTCAAGACTGCTTTCCTGGGCCCCGTCGGTTTTCGGCACAATTCCCTTGCAATACCTGTGGACCATGGTCAGGCTACGGCTAAACAGATTTCCGAGGTCATTGGCCAAATCAGAATTGATGCGCTGGACCAGGGCCTTTTCGCTGAAGTTGGAATCAAGGCCAAAAACCATCTCGCGGAGGAGAAAATACCGAAATGCGTCGGCGCCGTACACGTTCCTCAACTCCAGGGGATCCACCACATTGCCAAGGCTCTTGGACATCTTGCCTTCATCGACATTCCAGTAACCATGGACATGAAGTCCGCGGTACAGAGGAATCCCGGCCGCCTTCAACATGATGGGCCAATAGATGCCATGAGGCTTAAGGATATCTTTGGCTACAAGGTGATGGACCGCAGGCCAGAACTTCTTGAAACCTTCACCATCCGGATATCCCAGGGCAGAGATGTAGTTCAGAAGCGCATCGAACCAAACATAGGTTACGAACTGGTCATCAAAGGGCAGGGTAATCCCCCATTGCAGTCGGCTTTTTGGACGGGATATACACAGATCTTCCAGGGGCTCCCGCAAGAAGGCGAGCACTTCATTTCGATAACGCACGGGGGCGATAAAATCCGGATGCGTGTTGATGTAATCGACGAGCCAGTCCTGGTATCGGCTCATTCTGAAAAAATAGTTGGACTCCTTAATAACTTCTGGAATGGTTTTGTGGTCAGGACACCTTTCCCCCACCAGTTCCCGTTCGGTATAAAACCGCTCGCAGCCAAAACAGTATGCCCCCTCATATTCGCTGAAGTAGATGTCTCCGGCATCGTATATTTTTTGCAGCACCTCTCTCACCACTTTCACATGAACAGGGTCCGTGGTGCGTATGAAATAATTGTAGGCTATGTCCAGTTTGGGCCACAAGTTTCTAAAGAGCTCGCTGATCTGATTGACATAGGTCAACGGGCTTAACCCCTCTTCCTTGGCGGCGCGGACCACTTTGTCGCCATGTTCGTCAGTGCCGGTCAAGAAATAGGTCTCTTGGCCACACACACGGTGGAAGCGATTCACCACATCGGCCGCAAGGGTCGTGTAGGCATGACCGAGGTGAGGTCTAGCATTCACATAATAGATGGGCGTTGTTACGTAAAATGGTTCTGACATACAGCTCTCCTCTCAAGGCCGTGTTTATGAAGTCCAGGACTCGCCGTCTTACCCAACATGTTCACGGAGCGAGTAAAATCGACTTTTTGCGAAACCATCAGGGATGACAGACGGGCCGTGCTCTATGGGGAACTGTCCGCCCTACCGGTGAGCTCGTCGAGCCCCACATCCAACTCTCCGCCCTCCTCGAGCTGCACCGTGATGGATTCCTTTAGGACGTTCTGACGAACAACCTTTCCCCGGCCCCGCTTGGTCTCCACCACTTCTCCGAAAGCTGGCAACTTACCTTTCAGGTCGCAATACGTTCCATGTTCAAAGCCCAGACAGCACATGAGTCGACCGCACAGCCCCGAAATTTTTGTGGGATTCAGAGACAGGCCTTGCTCCTTCGCCATTCGGACCGATACCGGCTGAAAATCATTAATAAATCTGGAACAGCATAGCTCATGGCCACACCGTCCGATCCCTCCACACATCTTGGCTCGATTACGGACCCCGATCTGACGCATCTCAATGCGTACCCTGTATTGCTTGACAAGCATCTTGACCAGTTCTCGAAAATCGACGCGGCCGTTGGCTGTGTAATAGAAAACGAGTTTCGTCCCGTCGAGAAGACTTTCAACCGACACAAGGTTCATCCCAAGTCCCAATTTCTTAATACATTCCAGGCAGTACGTCTGTGCGGTGTCTGCCAGTTCAAGATTTTTTCCGTGCTGACTCATGTCCTCATCGTTGGCCAGGCGATAAACCTTCTTTAAGGGGAATTGGGGCTGCCGGTGTCCGGCAGGCCGAGGAGGGGTCACAACGGTCCCAAGGGCCAGTCCCTGCTGGGTCTCCACAATCACCCGACTGCCAGGTGAAAGGACAAAGTGTCCCACATCAAAATCATAGACCTTGCCCTGCGGGCTGAATCTTATTCCAACAATTTTAGGCATGTTTCCCTTTTCTTATCCCTTCAACCCAACGGGCATCCCCCGGGCGGCGAGTTGCTTCCATGTTTCCTAAACGCAGACGCAGCATCATGACTTCTAAAGCAAGCCGAGGATTAGCCCGTTTCAAGATGGCCGATTGTGCAGCAGACACCGCGGCCATTTTTTCCAAGATTTCCTCAACAGAGCATTGCTGCGATGCGCTGTGTATGTTTTCCATAAAGTCCCCATTAAGGATTTTTTCGGGCTGAAACTTACACATGAGAACATCTCTGAACCAAGTCGTCATCATCTCCAACGCATCTTCCAAGGTCGCCTTATCACGTGCCAGCGCTTCGGCAAACCCAAAAAGTTCCTGAGTCGACTCCCCTGAAGCCGACCCCACACCCTCCAGCAGCCGCTGCCGCCAGGCCATCCATTTGTTTGCGTCCGCAGACAAGGCCTTGCCCAGACTACCTTTGGTCAATACGGCAAGAGCGCTCGCCGTGTCTTGATCAAGGCCTTTTCTGGCAACAAGCACCTCTGCGACCTTTGCCACTGGAATGGGCCTAAACACTATATTTTGGCACCTTGAGGCTATGGTTGGCAACAAGTCCGTCATCTGGGGTGCCGTGAGGATGATGTGTGTATCATTGGGGGGTTCTTCCAAGATTTTCAGTATGGCATTTGACGCCTCGGCGTTCATGGTTTGTGCGTCATTGATGATAATCACTCGGCGGCCTCTCTCGATGGGGGCAAACCTCAGCTGCTTGCGCAATGAGCGTACCTGGTCAATCTTGATGAAGGCACCACTGGGCTTGACAATAATGACGTCCGGGTGATTGCCCGAGATCACTTTGCGACAAGATCGACACTCGTTGCACGCGGACACGCCGACAGGGTTTGTGCAGTTCACCGCCATGGCCAATACCGTGGCGGTTGTTTGCCTGCCAATGCCATCGATGCCTGTAAAGACCAAGGCGTGGGCAAGCCGGTCGTTATGGAGCATGCGGCTCAGCAGGCGGATGGCACGCTCCTGGCCTATAATGGATTGAAAGGACATGACATGTTAACTCTTGACATCAGGTCAAGGCTCTTGCCGGAAAAACAAGAACCTCGTCGCCGAGGGACGACGCGTCATATGGCCGTCACGCCCCTTGGCCTGGATCTTCCGTTTCCTCAAACCACCACGCATCTGAGGCGGTCTCTAATACCTCTTTGGCCAACGTTTGGCCGGCCTCCGTTCGGAGTCGGCCAACGACATGAGGCAACCAGTCCTCCGGCCCCTGATGACCCAAATCGGAGAGTGCCTTTAATTCCAATACCAGGGACAGGTGGTCCGCATCGCGGGCAACCCGGGCCTCCAGGGTTTCGCCGGCATTAAACTCTTTCAAAAGCCCACCCACGGCTTGCCCAAAGGGTATGTTGCTTGTGAGGTCTGCCACGGCCTTGGCCTCGTCTGCCGCAACGTACTTTTTTTGAACATAGTTGAGATCACCGGTCCGCGCCTCGCTAAGATCATGGAGCAGACACATTTGGAGCAGCTTGAGTTGATCCAGGCCCGGGGTGATCTGTGCCAAAACATATCCAATAAAGGTGGTAACGAAGGCATGTTCAGCCACGGATTCGCCGCCTGACCCCAGGAAATGAAACCCAGAGCGTGGGAGCCTTTTCAACATTCTGGCTTCGAACAGCAGATTGGCGATGGCTTTCATGATATGGCGCCTTTCCTTGGGCGCACTTCCATTGAGCGTTGAACCGCAAAAGCGAGCGCGTTCCCCGTAGCTTCAATCTTACGTCAATCGAGCGACAAGCTCAATGGATAGTTCTCAGCAACTAGGTGTCAGCGGGCAGCAAACAAAATCAAAGCCGTGTCCCGGCTGTTACCAATCAGTCGGTCAACGGCCACCAATCAGGCCTTTAGACTACTGTTTTCTATACAATAGGTCCACTGAAGGCAACCGTAAATTGACTTGACACCCCGAAAGACGTTATGTAACTTCCAGCGAATGTCAAGCCCCTGGGAAGTTTTGGCCCAACGCTTCGGCGTGGACTCGAGTTCATCAGCATTTGGACTCTTTTCATGAAACCCTTTGTATGGACTGAATAACTATCGTGCCCCTCTTTAGTAGCAATGATGTTGTCCAGATGATTCTCAACGCTGGGCTCATGGTTCGTTTTGTTCTGTTACTTCTCTTGTTCTTCTCGGTTACCTCTTGGGCCATCATATTCCACAAATACCGGGTGATAAGGAAGGCCAGGAAAGAATCGGCTTATTTTCTCGACCTCTTTTGGAACAGGCAAAGTCTTTCTAAGGCTTTTGCAGCCTCCAAGCAACTGCAGTTCAGCCCCCTGGCGCGGGTTTTTCGCATCGCTTATCTTGAACTCAAAAAAGTCAATGCCTCCCAATCTGCGTCAGGAGGGACTGAAAAAGACGGGGCTACCACATTAAAGCAAGATGTGGCGGCGGTTGATAATCTCAAGCGCGCCCTTCGGCGCGCCCTCAACGCCGAACTCACCGGCTTGAACAAAGCCCTGTCTTTTTTGGCAACAACCGGCAACACGACCCCTTTTATAGGGCTTTTCGGAACGGTGTGGGGCATCATGAATGCTTTTCGCGGCATCGGCCTCAGGGGGGCTGCCAGTTTGGCCGTTGTGGCGCCAGGGATCTCTGAAGCGCTCATCGCCACGGCCGCGGGGTTGGCTGCCGCTATACCGGCTGTTGTGGCCTATAATTATTTCAATAGTAAGGTGCGTGTCCTGGAATCGGAAATGCATAACTTCTCGGCCGATTTCTTGAATCTGGTCGAGCGAGAATTGATTAGACGCAAGGGGAGCTAGGCGCATGTCTATGGGAAGTGGCAACAGCCGCTTGATGTCAGATATCAACGTCACGCCCCTGGTCGATGTGATGTTGGTCCTGCTGATCATTTTCATGGTCACAGCCCCCATGATGATGCAAGGGGTCAACGTGTCATTGCCCCAGACAACCTCCAAACCTTTGCCGGCGGAAAAGGATCACCTGATCATCTCGATAGACCGGAGCCAGCAGATTTATATCAATGACTATCAGGTGGCACTGGATTCCCTTCAAGCGAAGATGGGAAAGATCTTGGAAGGCCGTCCGGACCAGAAGGTTTACCTCCGGGCAGACAAGAGTGTGCCCTATGGGGTCGTGGTAAGGGTGATTTCAGAGGTAAAGCTGGCGGGGGTAGCAAAGCTCGGGATGGTTACAGAACCCATGAAAAAGACGGATAAGAAGAGATAATGTTTGCACGCATCCACCTTCCAAATACTGCCTCCATGTGGGGCTGCGGCTTATCATCCATCCAAGATCGTGAGCAACGCGGGTTGAGCTCATGGTTGCCTATCCAGAACTCCTGACCCGGGGCGTTTACGCAGACCGAGCATGGATCGGGATGATCTCCCTTTCCGTGTTTTGCCATGTCCTCCTCTTCTCCGGGGTTGTTTTCTTGCCTGAGTTAGAATTCAATCGTCCTCATATGCCTTCCGCTGTTGAAGTGGACCTGGTGAGCCTTCCCCAGGGCGTGCCACAGGTACAGCCAGGGGTCGTGGCCCCAAAAATTGAGGTGAAACCACCACCTGCCAAACGGGTTAAGGCGACTGAGGCGATGAAACCGGAAAGGGCTGGACCCGAAGAGCCGGTGACGATGCAAGGGCCTCTGCTGGAGGAGGCCGTGTCTTTGGCGCCGCAACACCTGCAGGTCAAGAAGTCCTTAAAAAAGAGAACCTACAATGCATCGAAGGCGATTGACAAGGCCATTGCAAAAATCGAACGGCAAGCCCCTGGATCGAGGCCCCGCCCTGTGCTTGAGGCCATCGATCAAATGAAAAAGGAAATCGAAGGAGGGGCCGGCGTGGTCGGGCACGGTGGTGCTGCAAGAGCCCAGATCAGTCAAAGAAACCTGGAGCTTCTCGATATCTACAATGCGGAAATCTGGCATCAAATCCAGAAAAGTTGGGCCTTCTCTCAAGAAATGGCCGGAGAGCAAACAAATCTGGAAGCCGTTATCATTGTGAAAATCATGAGGGATGGGGAGATACGAGATGTATGGTTCGAAAAGAGGTCGGGCAATAGCTATTTTGATGACTCCGCCTTTAAGGCAGTGAAGAAATCGAATCCCTTACCCTCCCTGCCGGAAGGCTTCCTCAAACCTTTTTACGAGGTAGGGTTTAGATTCAACCTTTCCGAACTGAAAAGAAACCCTTGAGGTGAAAATGCGAAGATCCAGCCCCCGATTCTTGTCAGTGGCCCTGGTCGGCCTCTTTGTGGGCCTGTTGATCTGTTCAAGCCGTCCTTGCCGGGCCCTTGTTTATATTGACATCACCGCCCCTTATCTTCGTAAAATCCCAACCGCCGTGCCGTTTTTCAAGGACCAGGGTTCGGAGAAGAAACAGGACGAGCTTGCCGGTGCCCTTGCCGACCTCCTTGCAGAAACCATCCATTTCACAGGCTTCTTTAAGATCCTGGATCGGGGAAGCTTTTTGGAGGATCCGCAACAAGCCGGACTCATGGAGAACGAGATCAAGTTCAAGAACTGGACTGACATCGGCGCCGAGCTCCTGGTCAAAGGGGGATTCAAGTTGCAGGGCGACCGCCTCGCGGTAGAGATACGCCTCTTTGATACCTTCTCCGGCCGTCTCACCATTGGCAAGCGCTATGTCGGCCACCTGAATGACCAGCGGAGGATGATCCGCCGGTTCTGTAATGAGATGATCCGTCGTCTCACGGGCCACGAAGGGATCTTTAGCAGCCAGATCGGATTTATATCGACGACAACCGGGCATAAGGAAATCTATATCGCTGATTTTGACGGCCATGATCCAAAACAGTTTACCAACACTGAGGCCATTACCCTCTTCCCTGCCTGGTCGTCAGATGGTCAGTGGCTTGCCTATACAGACTACAGGCACGGCAAACCAGACCTCTATATCAGGAACATCAGAGAGCAACGGGGCACGGTGATCTCTCTTCAGGGTTCCAATCTCACACCCGCATGGGTGCCGGGACAATTCGCCCTGGCAGCGTCCCTGTCGTACGAAGGCAACCCGGCCGTCTATCTTCTGACTGGAAAAGGCAAGATTATCAAAAGGTTGACCGAACATTGGGGCATCGATGTGTCTCCCACCTGGTCGCCGGACGGCAAGGCCCTTGGCTTTGTGTCCAACCGGTCAGGATCGCCGCAAGTATATATCAAGACTGTTGCAGACAGAAAAGTCCGGAGGCTGACCTATGAAGGCAATTACAATACCGCTCCCCAATGGTCGCCGCGGGGCGACTACATCGCTTACACACGACTGGATAAAGATGGCAGCGTCAACATCTACGTCATTCGTCCAGAGGGGCGGGACTCGATTCAACTAACTAGAAACACGGGGAATAACGAGTCGCCGACCTGGTCCCCGGACGGCAGCCTCATAGCTTTCAGTTCCACCAGAGAAGGACCCTCGAGGATCTATGTCATGAATGCCAACGGTGCGAACCAGCGGCGTCTGTTGGCCCTTAAGGGTGAACAGACGGATCCGAGTTGGTCCCCGCGCCTTTCTTACTACTGAGAGGGTCGTGAATGGTATACAAGTTGGGGATTGACTTTTCGCACAGTTCCAAATAATTAGAAAATCCATACGATGTATGGAGAGATAGGATTAACCTTTTATTTTTTTTCAAAGGAGGTGAAATAGCATGATAAGAAAATCGTGGGTTATCTTGGCGCTATTGTTGCTGATTCCGGGGTTCATGTTCGCGGCCTCCTGCGCCAAGAAACAGGTTGTGTCCGAGCCTGGCGTCACCCCCGCCGAAGAGTCCGCTGAGGCCAGACGTCTGGCGGCTGAGCGGGAGGCTCAGGAAAGGCAAAAGGCCCTGGAGGAGCAGAAACTCCGGGAGCAGCGGTTGGCTGAAGAGGCCAAAATGCGCACGCAGCAGGAGACAATGGCTGCCCGGGAAAAGTTCCTGAATGAACTTATCCATTTCGAGTTTGATAAATCCAGGCTTCTTCCGGAGGGCAAGGCCGTCCTCAGACTGAAGGCTCAATGGCTTACGGCCCACCCGAATGTTCTGGTCGTTATCGAAGGCCACTGCGACGAGCGGGGAACTAACGAGTACAATATGGCCCTTGGCGACCGACGCGCCCAGAGCGCCAAGACTTATTTAGTGGATCTTGGCATTGCTGCCGACCGTCTGACATGCATCAGCTATGGAGAGGAACGGCCCCTCGATCCGGGCCACAACGAAGCGGCATGGGCCAAGAACAGACGGGACCAATTGGTGATAGAGTAGTGGAATGTTGCACAGGTTGCAGGCCTCAAGGTGCCTGCAACCTGTGACCCTTGAAGCTGCCCTGTCTTCAAGAAGATAAACTGATACAAACCGTTGAACCGCAGAGGCGTGCGTATTATCCGTACTTGCCGCAGGGATCTTCGGGGACCTGTGTGGGCAAAAGGGGTTCACGGGACAACCATGGCTATGAAAACCTTAATCGGTTGCGTTGCGTTGCTGGCTATCGTGGTCATGACTGGGGGCGGTTGCGCCCTCCAGGAAGACCTGGTTACCGTCAACAGCCGGGTTACAAAGCAGAGTCAAAAGGCCGAAGCCGACAGGACTGCGCTTCGAGCCGACTTGGCCCGTTATCACGAGGAACAGATCAAGTCCGAGGAAGCGTGTCGAAGCAAGTACGCGGACCTGCATGCCCTCATGAACGACCTGAGAGACGACATGCAGGGGCTTCGCGGCCAGCTGGAAGAAAGCGGTTATAACGCACAGCAAGAGACGGCCTCGGAGGCCCGGCGAGGCGAGCAGTGGAACAATATGGAAAAGCAGCTCCAAAGCAGCTTGGACCGGATCATTCGCCTGGAAGCGTACCTGGGTATGGAGCCTTCAGAGAAGGGTGGGCCCCCCGGGGCGGAAGCAACCGGGCCAGACGCTGGCAAACCCACGGCAGCACAAACACCTGATGCCCTTTATGCGTCGGCCAAACAGCGGTTTGATCAGGGGGCGTATGAGGATGCCAGACAGCTGTTTCAAGCCCTGTTAGAACAGCACCCCAAGTCCGAGCATGCAGATAATGCACAGTTTTGGATTGGGGAGATTTATTATCATGAAAAGTGGTATGAGAAGGCCATATTAGCCTATCAGAAGGTGATTGAAAATTATCCCAAGGGGAACAAGGTTTGTAGCGCCCTTCTGAAACAGGGGATGGCCTTTTCCAATCTTGACGATGGAGCCAATGCCAGGCTCATCCTCAAGGAATTGGTCCGTAAGTATCCAAAGTCCAAAGAGGCCGATATCGCAAAGAAAAAACTCGCGACCTTGTCATCATCCACGAACATGAAGCATGCCCCTTGAAACCTCCAATCAAGGTCATCGGCATAGATCCCGGCTTGGCTCATACCGGGTTCGGAATCGTTGAGGGGGTCGGCTCACGGATAGGAGGGTATACCTTCGGCACCATCCGAACTTCCAAGGCCGAGACCCTGGCCACCCGACTTGATCATATTTTTTCCAAGGTTCGTTCGCTTCTCCACGCGGAAAAGCCGGACCTGATGGTCCTTGAAGACATCTTCTCCCTGAGGCAATACCCAAAATCGAGTATTGTCCTCGGCAAGGTTTGCGGTGTCATCCTGTTGGCTGGCGCTCGGTGTGGCGTTGAAGCCGTGGAGCTTCCTGCAAAGGAGGTCAAACGCATCCTGTCCGGAAACGGCAACGCCACGAAGACTCAAGTAGAAAGAGCGGTCAGACATGTTCTGAAAAGGCAGGCGGCCATTTCGCCGTCCCATGCCTCCGACGCCCTGGCCCTGGCCCTGGTGGGCATCTTCAGACAGCCCTGACGATGGCAGCAAAATCATGATCGGTTACCTGGAAGGCAAGTTGCTGAGAGTAGAAGAGGACCGCATTCTCCTGTTAGCCAACCAGATTGGTTACGAAGTACTGCTGCCCGCCATGGTGAGAGAATCCATCGATGCCAAGAAGCCCGGTGACGAGATTGCCTTGTACATTTACTATCATCAGACCGAGCGGCAGCCGAAACCGGTCCTTATAGGTTTCAATCTGGAAGTGGAGAGGGAATTTTTCCGCTACTTCATATCCGTAGAAGACATTGGCCCCATGAAGGCGGTTCAGGCCTTGACCGTGCCGGTTCGGGAGATTGCCAGGGCCATAGAGTCCAGGGATGTGGCGTATCTGAAGCGATTGAAAGGGATCGGGAGCCGGACAGCACAGAAGATTTTGGCCACCCTGGAGGGTAAAGTGGCCAAATTTGCTCTCATCAGGGAGGTCGCAAAAACGGATGAAGCGGTCCCATTGGAGGATTTTACGGAACAGGTCCAGGATGTGCTGGTGAAACAACTGGGCCACAAGGTGAGAGAGGCCAGGCAGATGATCGCTGCGGCCCTGAAAAGGAACACTGATATCACCACGGCGGAAGAACTCTTTGAAGAGGTCTATCGCGGTGAGGTCGAATAAGGTGAGGAAGTCCGTATTCTAGAATAGGGACTTGAAGGCACGAATGGCAGATAGGAATCAGCAAGACAGTTCAGCCGTTGATGAGGGTGGCGGTGTGCAGGGTTCCAGCAAGACTGTTCCTTTGGAGGAAGCATCGCCATACGTCAGCCTTAGGCCCACGACCTTGAAAGAATACATCGGGCAAACCAAGGTCGTAGAGACCCTTGCCATTGCCATTGAGGCTGCGCTCAAGCGCGAGGAACCCCCGGATCACATCCTCTTTCATGCCCCCCCCGGTTTAGGCAAGACGACCCTGGCGCACATCATTGCCGAGGAGATGGGCGTCAACATCACGGTGACCAGTGGCCCGGCCCTGGATAAGGGTGGAGACTTGTTAGGCATCCTGACTCACCTGGAAGAAGGAGACATCCTGTTCATTGATGAGATCCACCGCCTTCCGAGGGTGGTCGAAGAGTTTCTTTATCCGGCCATGGAAGATTTTGCCGTGGACTTTATCTTTGACAAAGGGGTCCATGCCAGAAGCCACCGGTACCGCCTGGAACGCTTTGTGCTGGTAGGCGCCACCACCCGAGCAGGATTGCTCTCAGCGCCTCTACGCGAACGGTTTGGTATCTTTAGAACCCTTGACTTCTATTCCGAGGACGAGCTGGTCCGGATCGCAAAGCGCTCCGCCACCCTTTTGAACATCCCCATCGACACGGAGGGGGCCTATGAGATTGCACGCCGCTCCCGGGGCACACCGCGCATCGTGAATCGCCTCCTGAAACGGGTCCGGGACTTTGCCCAGGTCAGAGGCGAAGGGATCGCCAACAGGGAGACGGCCCGTGAAGCCCTGGCCCTCGAAGGGGTTGATGAACAGGGTCTTACCATCCTTGACAGGAAGTTCTTGAAAGCCATCATCCAGTTCTATAAGGGCGGACCCGTGGGCATCGAGGCGATTGCCGCTACCTTACACGAAGAATCTGATACCCTGGTCGATGTGGTCGAGCCCTATTTGTTGAAGATCGGGTTTCTGACCCGCACATCGTCGGGCCGCAAGGTGGCGGAAGAGGGCTACCGACATTTTGGCCTCTCCATGCAACAGGGGCTCTTCAAGTCGACAGACCTTTGAGAGACGTCTTGTTGCTTGTTCGCACGGACACTTCAGATACCTCACCTGAAAGTCGGCTGAGATGAAAAAACAGGTCCCGGTCATCACCCTGCTCACCGATTTTGGCCTGCAAGATGAATATGTGGGCGTGGTGAAGGGTGTTATTCTCTCTATAAACAGTAACGTTCAGCTTGTTGATATCACTCATGCCCTCACCAGGCACGACATCGTGCAGGCGGCCCTCATCGTCGAGAGCACCTTCAGATATTTTTCCGGAAACGCTATCCATGTCATCGTGGTTGATCCCGGTGTAGGTGGAAACAGAAAGGTGATCTGTTGCAACAAGGACGGGCATTTTTTCATAGCCCCTGACAACGGCGTTCTCAGCCTGGTGGTTCAAGACGGCAAGGTGGACGGACTGTGTGCCGTTACCAATGAGGCATACTTTTTGAAGCCAGTGAGCCATACGTTTCACGGCCGGGACATCTTCGCCCCTGTGGCAGCCCACCTGTCAAAGGGTTTGGATATGGGCCTGCTGGGCCAAGAGATCAGCCTTGCTGACATCGTCACACTTGATATTCCCGTCCCAAGTCTATCGTCCCGGCACGAGTTAGTCGGCCAGGTCTTGTCCGTTGACGCCTTCGGGAACCTGATTACGAACATTGATGAAGAAATGTTGATGAGGTTTGGACACGAACAGGGACTTGAAGGTGTGGTGATCCATCTGGGGAGGTCCAAGATCCAAGGGGTGTCCACATCATATGACTCGGTGGAGACCGGTTCTCCAGTGGCTCTCGTTGGGAGCCGGAAGTTCCTTGAGATTGCCGTCAACCAGGCGGATGCCCGCACCTATTTTGAGGTCGGTGTGGGACAGAGCATCAAGGTGAAGCTCCCTGCCCGAAAGGACGGGGCTTTCCGGTAAGAAGGCAGGACATTTTTGGGGGAAGAATTTGGGGCCCGCGTCACTGCGAGGGCCTTGAGAATTTCGACGCGGGTACGGCCATCAAGGTCACCATGGCCTTGGACACAAGTTGTTCGCGGCCCCCGGATATAGAGAACACCTCAGACTCTGAAACGATGATCTTCTTGCCGTGGTTAATGACCTTTGAACGACACACCACGGCCTCCCCGGTAGCCGGTTTGAAGTAATTGATCTTGAACTCGATGGTCAAGATACGACACTGCTCAGAAACCGTTGTGTAAGCCGCATATCCCGCTGTATGGTCAGCCATGGTGGCAATCACACCGGCATGGACAAAACCGTCCTGTTGCCTGTGGTCCGGGCGGATCTTAAGACGGGTTTCAAACCGCCCATGGGCCACCCGATCCACCTCAAATCCGCAGTAAGCGGGAAATCCCTGGATATAGTCCCTTTTCAAGAAATCAAGCCGGTCTTGATTCATTCAACCCCTCTCGGGCCAGTGCCGGCAAACGCGAAGTCGTATACGCCATCAGCACCTGACGCCTTTCCTTGAATCTTTGTTGAACCGAAAAAGCGAGCGCATTCCCCGTAGCTTGCTGCGGGGTTAGCGAGCATATCTAAAACAGTCAGCGTTCCTTACGGTCGAAGATTCCCTGTAGCTTGCTACAGGGAGCTTCAAATCAAGAAAGGGAATGGTCCAGGCTTTTTTGAGCGGTCATTAAAACGGTTTTTGCCAATCAATCTTGGCGAAGTGCAAGATAAGGGCCTTGAACTGTCTGAGCCCAAAGGGCGAGTTTTCAAGGCCCCTGGAGCGAGCCTTAGATTGATCAAAAACCGGTTTAGACAAAGCGAAAAGGGGCCTAGACCATATCCTTATCTTTCGAAGCGCCAAAGAGTATAACGAAGTCGTCAGAGTTCAAAGACGGCTGTAACAGCATAGTGGTCCGAAGGGTAGATGCCGTCGACGGGTTCCTGAAGCACCTCGCACGTTTTCAGTTCAAGAGGCCCTCGATAGAGAATCCAGTCGATATAGCCGCCCGTGGGTTTCCCCGTAAAGTGATGAAAGGTGCTGGGATAGGGCGCTCTGTAGGTTTCTTGCAAGTTCAACCCTCTTTCACCATCGACATCCTTGTCTGTAAGCCAATGATAACACTTGCTTTCTGGTGTGGCATTAAAATCACCCATGACAATTGCTGGAAGCTCTCCGGAAAAGGAGGCCAGCTGTTTCTTGATGACCCGGGCCGCTCCCATCTGTGCGGGGGTCTCAAAATCAAAGTGGGTGTCAAGACAGATCAAGGCCTGACTGTTGACATGGAAAAGCCCGAGCGTGCCCTGCCGCGGGAACTGGCTTCCAAAGGAACGACTTGGGATACGGGGCGTCTCACTCAGAAAAAAATGGACCTGCTGTGCGCACACGATTGCTGTGCGATAAAAAAGAATATTGTGCTGCCAGAACCTTGGTGCAGGTCTATGCCTTCCAATGTAACTGTAATCACTGAGGTTATTATCCAGGAAATCGATCTGAAAATCATTGGCTTCTTGGGTGGCGATGAAATCAGGGTGTTGTTCTTGAAAGAGCTTGAGGACACTTTGTTTCCGACAGTTCCACCCGTTAGGCCCGTCGTCAGCAAGGCCAAAGCGTAGGTTCAGGGACATGACCGAAAGTTCTTTCACAGCGCCTCCGGAGATTTATCCTGCATACAGTCCAGGGAGATATCGCCTGATATCTACCCGGGTCTGCTTGAAGTTATCAAAGGTGACATCGTCAAAAGGAAGGCCTTCCTCACGACGGATGATCTCAAAGATTTTAAGATAATTCAGTACGATCCTTTCCTTCCACTTCAGGTGGAGCTGGTCGGCGATATGGCGGATGTCGGTTTTTTCCCCCTCGATTTCCAGGAATACGCCGTAGGGCATGGTGTCGATGAGAAGCTTTGTGTCTCTGAGAGCCAAGGTCTCACGCCACTTCTCATAGGTTTGCTCCGGATGAAAGCCAAGACCTTCCAGAATGGCGCCGCACGTGTCGAAACTGTCCACTTGGACCTCCAGTTCGCGGCGGATCTTAAAATCCTTATCACGGACCGCCGGGGGAGACTTGAAGGTCAACCGGACGCGGTCGTCTTTTCTGAGCCTCAGAAGGATGCCTTGGTCTTTAAGGCTCTTGGCTCCATTGTCAAAGCGAGTGTTGGTCTCAAAAACCCGGCCACAAGCAGTCGCACCCATGGCGAGAATGAGGTCTCGCATAGCAT
>Ga0307426_1000534_pt1 | contig 26358 bp, 28 predicted proteins | sample SalMarWE160340MG_FD_202165 | JGI IMG/M metagenome (GOLD analysis project Ga0307426, IMG submission 202165) | Salt marsh sediment microbial communities from the Plum Island Ecosystem LTER, Massachusetts, United States - WE1603-40 | ecosystem: Environmental > Aquatic > Marine > Intertidal zone >...
ACCAAATCGGATCCTGCAGTCGCAAATCGAATTTTCGAACTTCTTGAATCAGGTCTAAAGACGCTTGGGGTGGCATCGATTTATCAGTTTGATCCCAGAAGGTTCAGAGTGCACTTCTTTCACTTCCCTTTTCACCATCCCAAGACCCTCAAAGGATTGGCAAGAATGGAGCAAATGATGCGCTGGATGACGAGTCGTCCGAATAGACTTCTGAATTAAAGTCTCCGCCTTAATCTCTTTTTTTTGGCAGCGCTTAATACATCCCGCATAACCCAGCTGAGCTGCTCGATTCTGTACGGCTTGGTAACAACTCCCTGAAAACCGTATTTTTCATAGCTGGACATGATCGGATCGTTGGAATAGCCGCTGGAGACCACGACAATTGCCTTGGGATCGATTTGCAACAGTTTCTTAATGGTCTCTTTTCCGCCCATGCCACCGGGAATGGTCAAATCCATGATGACCGCATCAAAGGCCTGTTCGGAACCTTTGGTTTTCTTATACATTTCTATGGCCTCTGCACCATCCCTGACGCAGGCTACCTCGTAGCCTAATTCAAGCAGCATCCTTTCGGCAACCTTTCGCAGGATCTCTTCATCATCCATTACGAGAATTCTGCCTTCGCCCTTGACAGCGCGGTTCTCCGTATCTGCGGTTTCCTCCGGCACTTCTTCGGTGGCCGGTAGAAAGATGCGAAAGATGGCCCCATTGCCGACTTCGGATTCCACTGTAATGTGTCCATCGTGGCGTTTGATGATGGTATATGACATCGTCAGACCCAATCCGCTTCCCTTGGACTTGGTGGTAAAATATGGATCGAAAATCTTGGGCAGATTCTCCGGTGCAATTCCATTGCCCTGATCCTGAATTGTGATTTCGACGTAGCGACCGGGCTTCAGCGGTATGTCCGCTACCGTCTCCAGGGTGATATTGCTGGCCCGCAGTTTGATGGCACCACCCTTCGACATGGCCTGCAAGGCATTGATGACAAGATTGTGAATCACCTGACTGAATTGTCCGACGTCCACTTTAACCGGCCAAAGATCCTCTGTTATACCGAACTCACATTTCACTTTCGAGCCCCTCAGGGTAAAAGCAATCGATTCTCGTAACACCTCGGCGATGGAGGCGGCCTTCTTAACCGGTGCGCCCCCCTTAGAGAAAACCAACAGCTGCTGGGTAAGCGCACTGGCCTTGGAAGAGACTCTCAGGGCCTCATCCAGGGATTCCATGATATCCTCACCGCGTTCCGCCTCAAGCTTGGCCAGAGAGATATTTCCCATGATTCCCGACAGAAGATTGTTAAAATCGTGGCCGATGCCGCCGGCCAGAACGCCTAAGGATTCAAGTTTTTGGGCCTTGAGTAGCTCCTGTTCCAGCGCCTTTTTCTCGGTAATGTTATGGCAGACAGTTGTAGCCTTGACAGGCTTTCCGTTTTTGTATTCTAATTTTGTATTGATCATTATCCACAGTTTTCGGTTATCTTTCGTTACGAGTTCGTATTCGGCTAAGGCAGGCACCGCTTCACCTCTCCTCATTTTCTCAACTCTCTCGATAACTTTTTTTAGGCTGTCTTCCTTGAGGATATCCCAAAGCGTTAGGTTAAGGAATTCTTCCTTGGAGTAACCTGAGTATTCGCACATTACATCGTTAACGCTGATAAACTTGCCGGTTGTCACCTCGACCTCGTAGATTCCTGCGGGAGCATACTCGACCAGTTGACGGTATTTTGTTTCGCTTATCCGCAAGGCTTCCTCCGCTGCTTTTCGCTCTGTTATATCAATCAGAAAACACAAGGTCGCGTTTTCTTCGGCCCATTTCGTGCCCAGCAGCTTTGCCTCCAGCCAATTGGTTTCGCCTTTTTTATCGATTATCCGGCAGGTGAAGTTTTCCGGTGCAATTCTACTGCCGTGTTTTAAAATTTTATCTATAGAGATCAGTTTGCGATCATCGGGATGGATGAAATCGATAAAGGATCTTGAGCTTAATTCTTTTTCCGAATAGCCTATGATTTCGGTAGCTTTCTTGTTGATATACCGGATTTTTTCATTTTGAATTACCAGGATGGCCTCACTGGCATGTTCAACCAGCAAACGAAACAGTTCTTCACCCTGCCGCAACTCCTGGTTTTTGTCCGGGGAGTTGAACGCGGCTATTTCGAATGATTTGATTTTTCTGCGCAATTCGGCTATTTCATCGAAGAGCTGCTTTTTTGTTTTAATCGTTTCTTTCATTTTTTTCCGGCAAGCATTTGGGCGGCGAGCTCAACACCCAAGGAAAGGTCGTTTTTATAAATTTTAGTGCATATGAGGCTTGGGTGTCAAGCAGCGAGAAGATGCTTCACATGACACCGCACCCGAAAACGGTTTATATTTGGGCAATTCTAGACTGATACGAGCCGATTTAATGCAAAGGAGGTTACATGATACAATCGTCTTTCAGTGAGAACCGGTCGGTTTTCTTTCGCGTGCTGAGCGATGATCAAATCAGCGAAATTAAGCGGGCGGCCTTTGACATCTTAGAGAAAACAGGCGCTAAAATCCTGCATAAAGAGGCCCGGGATATGTTGAAAAAAGCCGGCGCCACTGTCAAAAATGAGGTTGTGAAGCTTCCCGAATACGTGGTGCAGGAATGTATTCTTACGGCGCCTAAAGGATTGACGATCTTTGATAGAAATAAGAGACGCGCACTGGAGGTGCAGGGACGCAAAAGCTACTACGGCACTTCCACGGCCAGTCCCAACACGAAGGACGCCTTAACGGGTGAGATTCATGAGACACGCGTGATGGACATCGCACGTGGCGCGCTGGTTGCAGATGCTCTGCCCAACATAGATTGGGTGATGCCCATGGGGTCTTCTCAGGATGTGCCGGGTTTGGCTGCTGATTTATATGAATTCGAAGCCGTGGTCACAAATACCACAAAACCGATTGTATTTATCGGTTATTCCAAGCGGGGTTTTGAACTGGTTTACGAGATGGCGGCGGAGGTCGCCGGCGGTATGGAAGAATTAAGAGAGCATCCCTTTCTGATCGCTTATCCCGAACCGATCACACCGCTGGTTTTTCCGGTCGAAGTGGTGGACCGGATATTTATTGCAGCCGATTTATGCATGCCGCAAATTCCCGGGCCAAGCCAGCAGATGGGTGCAACCGCCCCCGTCACACTGGCCGGAGCCGTAGCACTGGCAATCGCAGAAGGTCTCCTGTGTCTAACCCTGGCGCAACTGCGTAGAACCGGAACTCCGTGTTTCCTCGGCGCCAATGTTTCCGGCTTTGATATGTCCACCTCCCGAATGACCATTGCCGCGCCGGAGATGAGTCTGGGTCTCGCAGCCCAGGCAGAGGTGGCCCAATCTTTCGGGCTGCCTACCTGGGGGCTGGCCGGTGCTACCGACTCAAAGGTTCTGGATGCTCAGGCCGGGATTGAGAGTGCATTTTCCATTCTGGCGCAAGGGCTTGGCGGATTAAATTTAATCCACGATGTCGGCTATATGGATGGGGGAATGATTTGTTCGGCCGAAATGCTGGTTCTCGGCGATGAAGTGGTCGGCATGGCGAAGCGGTTTATCCGAGGTATAGAGGTGAATCCGGATACATTGGCCCGGGAAATCGTCCAAAAAGTCGGACCCGGTGGAAATTTCATTCAGCAAGAGCATACCTTCCGCTATTTTCGTAATGAACTCTGGCGACCCTCTTTGCTGAGCCGGCAGGCTTACGGCACATGGCGCCAACAAGGTTCCAAGGATATGAGCGTGCGGGTGCGGGAAAAAGTAAAAGAGATCCTGGAAACCCATAAGGTTCCCGCATTGCCCGATAAGACATTATCTGCCCTTGCAAAGCTGAAGCTCAACGGAGAGAAAGCGCTGACCGGCTAATATTCCGGTTAGCCTGCAACGCCGCGATTAATAAATTGAATTCCTTCGATCGGGTTTAGGCCCACTGGGGGTAATTTGTTGTTTTAAACAGGATGGCGTGATGGGCCGGCCAATTTTTTTCTGAATCAATCTTAGCAAATTTCGCCGATTTATCGGCTGCCGTAAAATCAGCAATTACGGCTAATTTAACAACTAATTGATTTATTTGAGTTTTTTTGCTTGAAACGACATTTCCAGCATGCTATAGACTAATCATCAGTTACAAGTGATGCGGCAGGCCCTGAACCCAGCAATTGTGCCCGGTGAAATTGATGCCGTCTAAAATTTGATAATTTCCCGACTGCCGAAGCCTCCGATCAGAAGTGCATTTACGTCTTGTGCCTGAAATTCATGCAAAGCGAGGAGTTTATCATGGGAGACAAAACCGATCGTGAATTTCTGGAAGAACTTTACAACGGCATGCTGCGCCCCATAGCGACCAGAGAAGAATTCGCCACCTGGCTGGATAAAGTCGAGCGCGGGTTCACCTGGCAGCAGGTGCTGAAGGATTTTACCAATTCGATGGAATTTCATCTCAGGGTGCAGGGGATTATTGACTCCGTTGTCGGCGTCGGACAGGAAAAAACCTGTTAGGTGGTATTTCACGTAAATTTTTAGCCTGCAAATAACCATTCAAACGCAAAAGGTCTGCACTTTTGACCGGCCTGTCTTCCCGGCAGCAAGTGCAGACTTTTGTTTTTTTTCAGCAGCGCTCCTATTCCTGCAGTACAACCGGATTGCTCAGAGTCCCTATCCCTTCGACAGTTACCTCTACCGTATCGCCGGGCATAAGAAAAACCGGCGGTTTGCGGGTGAATCCCACACCGCTGGGCGTTCCGGTAAGGATAACCGATCCGGGCAGCAGGGTGGTACCGGTGGAAAGATAAGAAACCAATTCAGAGACGGGGAAAATCATATCAGATGTGTTGGCATCCTGCATAACCTGGCCGTTGAGCACACAGGTCAGGCGCAGATTCTGAGGATCCGGAAGCTCATCGGCCGTCACCAGCTCCGGCCCTAACGGGCAGAAAGTGTCAAAGCTCTTGCCTCGCACCCATTGTCCCGCTCCTCGCTTTCCCTGCCAGCGCCGGGCGGAAACATCGTTGGCCGCCGTGTATCCGAGCACAAAATTTAAGGCCTCAGCGGCGGAGACATCTTTGGTTGCCCGGCCGATGACAACAGCCAGTTCAGTCTCATAGTCCACCTCCGGCGGCTCCATACAGGAGGGGTGCAGCAGGATTGGATCTCCGGGATTGGTAACCGCAGCCGGATTCTTCATGAACAACACCGGATAGTTGGGGGCTTCCATGCCGGTTTCCAGAGCATGCTTATGATAATTCAGGCCAATGCCGAGCACTGCGGGGGGCACCACGGGAGCCAGAAGCTTTTTGACCGCGCAGGACGCACCGGTTCCCTTAAGCCCGGTGAATAAATCCCCCTCCAGCAATTCGGCGGCGGCGTTATCATAATTTCGGCCGTAACGAATCTGTCCCTTATCATCAATAAACCTTACAATACGCATTGAATATCCTTTCTTTTATCAGTAGAATTCCGGTCCGGCTCGATCAACCGATATCGGACTGGTGTCAGCAAATTTTTATCAGCTTGATTAAATATAAAAATTAGATTTTTAAGTCAAGATGATTACATTATTCTCATGTGGCTGATATGAAATATAAAAAGAAAAAATGCGCAGCATTAAGTAATTAATCCGCCGGAGCTTGGATTTAACAACTTTCCTCAGTTGTCAAAGAGCAAATTATAACCCTGTATGGTATTTTTCAGGGCGGAGAAATTAGGAGAATCCCTATGCTTGAAACCACAATTGCGGGCAGCCTGCCCAAGCCGGAATGGCTGGCCGAACCGGAGAAACTATGGGCCGCCTGGCGTTTTGAGGGTGATGAACTCAAGCGGGCTCAGCAGCGCGCTGCCGCTGAATGGCTGAAACACCAGGAGGAGGCGGGTATAGATATCGTCACCGACGGCGAACAGTTTCGCATTCACTTCGTACACGGCTTTCTGGAACATATCAAGGGTATCGACTGGGAGAAGAAAACTTCCATGGGAATCCGCGACAACCGCTACACCGTAAAGGTGCCGACCGTTACCGGCCCGGTTTCCCGCTTGCATTCCGTTCATCTGGATGAGGTTCGCTTCACCAGGGCCCAGACCGATCGCAAGTTGAAATTCACCCTGCCCGGTCCCATGACTATATGTGACACGATTGCCGACGCTTATTACGGCAGGCGTCCGGATATGGCAATGGCGTTTGCCGAAATCTTAAACACTGAGGCCCGCGAGCTGTCTGCCGCCGGAGTGGACGTGATCCAGTTTGACGAACCGGCCTTCAATGTTTTCATGGATGATGTCAAGCAATGGGGCATTGCGGCGTTGGATCGTGCGGCCGAAGGACTGACCTGTGCGACTGCCGTACATATTTGCTACGGTTACGGCATCGAGGAAAATCTGCGCTGGAAAGAAGCCCTGGGGAGCCAATGGCGGCAGTACGAAGAAATTTTCCCGGCTCTGAACGCCTGCCGCATCGACCAGGTTTCCCTGGAATGCGCCGAATCCCGCGTCCCCCCCTCACTCATGGAGCTTCTGAAGGACAAAGATGTACTGGTCGGTGCGGTGGCAGTCACCGCGGATCGCGTGGAAGCACCGGAGGAAGTGGCCGCCACCATTCGCTCCGCAATGAAACATGTGGATGCGGCAAGGCTGTATCCCTGTACCAACTGCGGGATGGCGCCGATACCCTACGATATTGCACTCGGCAAACTCAAAAGCCTTGCCGCCGGTGCGGCATTGGTGAGGAACAATCTGTAAACGCAACCAAACGAACGGCCCGCTGGCTTTAGCAAAAAACCGAAACCGAAGGATTGTTGAACATCCGGCGAATAGTCTGATTCTGGTAAACGTCAGCTCGGATGAAGGACTTTGAGCTTGGCGTTGATCAACTGGTCGTGTGAAAGACGCAGCAGATTTTTGAGCTTGTTCATCAGGTAGTGCTCGTATCTGTCCATTTTCCCGTCGACATAGACCATTCGCCAGAGGGTTTCGATGATCTCGATCTTTTCGTCGATGGAATAATTTTCATTGATCAGTTTCGCAAATTGCCAAAGATCGACGCTTTGCCCCAGTTCTTGATCGGCTTCCGCCAGCAGGGCATCGGCGTGTTCCCGGGATAAACCGTATTTTTCCTGTAAAATGGAGAGGATCGTTTCCGTCTCCGTTTGCGTAAACTTGTCGTCGATGCGCGCCATCTCTACAAAGAGCGCACAGGTCGCTACGTGGACATCGTGCGTCGATTGGCGACCGTTCTCTTGATATCCTTCAGCTGCATTTTTGCTGAAGAAGTGTTTGAGGCTGTCAAGCATCCGAAATTCTCCCTGCGGTAAGCCCGTTTAGAAGCATGCAAACCGCTTTTAACATGCTGAATAATACAAATTATGTATAGAGCGAGCCGATTGAATTGTCAAATTTTGTTTGATTATGATAACCTTTTCTTTGGGTTGGGTACAGCCTGCCAGCACCGACACGCAAAATACTATAATTAAATTTCGATTCATAACAGCTTCTCCGGCCTATAGCAATTTCATGATGCTTTGCCGTCGCTGGATTGCATCAGATAAGAGTATCGGTCATTTTGCTGAAACCTTTATCCGGTCTGCTTTCTTGACATGCTATTCGGGGATAGCAATATTCTTAATCAGTCATTTTAATTTGTTTATGAATATAAAAGTTTTTCAGGTGGTGCAATGAGGCTGGACAATTTGAATATCAGCGGTGATTGGCATGCCGATGCGGATACATTGGAAAAATTCAGCCGGGATATGAGTATTTACCGGATCGTACCCGCATTGGTGGTGGAGCCTGAAAACGAGGCGGATGTCCTCAGCACACTGCGGTTTGCGCGCAACGAGGGGCTCAGCATCGTATCTCGATCCGGAGGCAGCGATCTGAGCGGCGCTTCCATCGGTCCCGGAATCGTCTTAAACTTTAAAAAGCATCTCAACCGGCTTGTCTCGATCGGGGAGGAGACCATTGTCCAGCCGGGCATGATTCTGGATCATTTTGTAAAACGTATTTCCGAACACCATCTGATGCTGCCCGCCGTCCCATCGAGCAGCGCCATTTGCGCGCTGGGCGGAAACGTGGGTACGCGTTCCACCGGTCCCCGAACCGCCAAATACGGCACCCTGGATGATTTTGTGACGTCCCTCAGATTTATCACCGCCGCCGGAGAAGTGATTGATACGGCCCAAGATCTGCCCGAATACCTTGAAACCGGGTTGCGGCGGATTCAGCAAAATTATCTGGCCGACACAACCAGCCGCAAAATAATCGACAATAGACCCTATATCGCCGGTGGTTATAATCTGAAGGCCCTTGCACGATATACCGATATGGCAGAGCTGGCCGCGCACCTGTTGGTCGGGGGTATCGGTACTCTGGGGATAGTGACTGAGATAAGACTTAAATTGATTGATCAGCGACCTTCACAGGGTACCTTTGTGGCTCATTTCCGGGATTATGATGAGTTTACCGAAGCGGCCCTGCGGTTAAAAGCCCTGGATCCCGCCGCTTTGGAATTTACAGACGCTTCATGTGCCGGACGCGTTAACGGCCAAATACTCAACCTGAAAGACCCGGGCATCGTCGGAACCGTGGTCGCGGAATTCGACGCCTCATCTGAGCAGGCCCAAGAGGGACGGAAAATAGTTGAAGCATACAACATCTCCCGCATATGGAATATCGAAAGCGGAAGTGCAGAGGAGGCCGCCCTGTGGCAGGACCGTCGTCGGATCCAGCCTTCGCTCATGAAATACTGTCGCGAAAATAAACTTTTGCTGGCCCCGGTTATCGATGACGTCGCCATTCATTTGAAAGATTTCGGTTCCGTCATTCCGGAACTCGGGGAATTAATGCAGCAGCTGGGGGTTGAAATTTCCTTCTACGGACACCTCGGTTTCGGCAGCATCCATGCCAGACCCTATTTTGATGCGACCCGCAGCGATCTGGCGGAGCAAATCGAGACCGTCTCAAAGGAATCGTTTAAAATCCTGCAAAAATATAACGGCACTCTGGTTGGCGAGCACAATGCGGGCAGATCCCGTTCGATTTACCTCGAAATGGAGCTGGGGCCTGCCTTTAGTTATCTGCGCGATATAAAGAAACTTTTCGATCCCGATGATATTTTAAATCCCGGCGCTCTATTTGACACGGCGCCCATCAGCCGTCACATGGATTTTACTGTCCGATAATCGCTATAACTGGTTTCAAAACCTCAGATCGTGGTCAAAGGCAAGGCGCAAGCTGACGAAAAAGCGCAGCCTACACAAATAGTATGTGAGCATGTTTACTTTGGTGCAGGTTGATAGTTGACGAGAACCATACCCAGACTCACCAGAATCAATGCCATAACCAGGTTGGGACTGATCGTCTCTCCCAGGATCAGCACTCCGCTGAAAAGAACCCCAAACAACGGTGTAAAGAACGAAAACGCATGCATTAAGCTGACCGGGTGCCGAGTAATCAGCACAAACCAGACCAGATAGCTGAGAAAGGCAACAATGATGCACTGGTAGAACAGCGAAAACACCAGGGCAAAAGACACGCCCCATAAAATAGAATCTTCCAGTATGATACTGAATATCAGTAAAAACGGCGCCGAAAAAAACAACTGGTAAAAGAGGATTTGCAACGCCTCGGTATGTTGGACCAGGTATTTTTTGATGTAAACGGTCGTTGCCCCCCACGCGGCACCGGCAATCAGAAATAAAACATCGCCCGGCAAAGCTTCGAAAGAAAAAGCGCCGACATCTTTCAAAAATAAAACCACCACGCCGCAGAAAGCCGATAGCAAACCGGCTGTCTTCCAGATATTGAACCGATCACCGACAAGAAAGAAGTGGGCCCCTAAAGCGGCGAAGAAAGGAGCGACATAAAGAAGCACATATCCGCGGGAAGCAAGCGTGTATTTCAGACCGACGAAGATTAGACCGAACTCGGAACCAAATAGAATTCCAACCACAATTCCGTGCCAAACAATCGCTGCGGAGGGAAAAATCGTGATCCGACGGGCTCTCATCCAGACATAAAGACACAAACTGGCGATCACTGAACGCAGACCGGCCATGAATATGGGCGCCATTTCACGCGACGCAATTTTAATAAAGGCCATGTTGCTGCCCCAAATCATGGTAAGGATCAACAGGATGACTATTGGTCGCCAGTTGAGTTGTGCTTTATACATCGGGTTATCCTTGGGCGTGAGGCCGGCGATGTCGGCATGGGCTTAATTCTTGTCAGGGCTTCCAGCGCTGAATCCGGCAGACGCCTGTTTCCGGCAAATGACTGGATTGCTCCTAATGCTTTGCGAGCTTCAGTCAGGCGCTTTCGAAAGCGGTTGGCATCAACCCGCTTAAGTTCGGCTGCATCCATGATCTCCACCAGATGCCTGGTGCCAAACGCCCGCTTTCCTGCATGGGCGACTAATTCTGCAAGCACACCCAAGAGATAGCGGCGGTTATCATCGGGCAGGGAGTCCAATATTTTTTTGCAGTTAAACTGGTAGCAAACCGGCGGTCTGCCTGCAGACAAGGCGCAGCCGGTTGATGCCAGCCACCCGCGGTTGGCGGTATAGGCTGTGTTTGGCAGGGTTTTGGAGCTAATAAGCGCTAGAAAAGGGCTGTCGATATTTTCACGACAATACTCCGGACGACAGCAAACACGCTCACACACCGAGCAGTGAGGCGCGCAAAAATCTGCAATCTGCTGCCTGACTTCAGTTTCAAAAGCGGCATATTCTTTTAAAATTTTGGGAAGTTCCGCTGTCATTGCCATAGTTTAAGTTCCGCAGCCATACCTGTTTAAGCTTGCCGTCCCGGCAAGCTGTGCGGTTATCACCCCTGATAGACCTGGTCGATGATATCGGCCACCCCGCAGTCAATGCCCTCCTGGTTTAACAGATTTGCTATTTCATACATTTGATCGGCACGGTCGATGCTGACTTCCAGATGGTCGGATTTATCAGTTACTGAAAATTTATGGCCTGCGAGGACCTGATGCGCTTTGTCCAGATTGGCGACCAAAAGCCCCAGCACGGAATAATCAGACATATAGAAGATCGGTAAAACGTCGTTTGACATGCAGACCTGCCGGTTGCGGCCCTGCTGTAATATCTGTAATGCGCCCATTTTTTTTCCTTAGTGAATCTAAGATCCTGCTCTATTCTTGTTTACAAATATTTTGTTTACAAATATTAGAAGCACTCAGACCTTGCGGACGGAATTACGCACTATAAATCCGGATTACCAGGTTTTTAAACCATTCCGGCTTTTCCGTCAGAACATAGATCAATAGGAGTGCCGTAAGGGGGATCGGAATAACGATGTCGATTATGGCAAAAATGATCAGGTAGATCAATATCTTGTTAGTCGTTTTCATACGCAGTCCTATAATTAATCCGCCCTGAAAAAATAGCAAATTCAGGGCAGTGAATAGTTGTTTGAAAATGGTATAAAAATATTTTCCTGATAGTATTGACTTCGCGGCGATTATGCAAGGAGCATTCGCCAGTAAATAATTTAGCAAGCTCTGAAACCTGAAAATACCCTTCCCCTTTACCTCACCCACACCCCGTTAGATAACACATTGCTTGCATTCGTTTAAATGGGACTTAAATTTAACTTTAGCAATCAATTTTACCTCAAGGAGCATGAAAAGGATGGATGCTAATATCCAGCGGACCATACAGTTTATGAACGGTGCCGCGTCAGGTGATGAGTTAAATGGAGACAACAGCGGCCGGTCAAAGGAACCTCGGGATCTGGAACTTCTCGACGCTTACTCCCGGGCGGTCATATCGGTGGTCGACTCTGTCGGCCTATCGGTTGTCAGCGTGTCGCTCGGTAAACCGGACCGGCGAAGGGGACCGGAACAAGCCGGCATCGGATCCGGCGTGGTTATCGCCCCGGACGGCTATATTCTGACCAACGATCATGTGGTTCAGAATGCCGGCCATCTGAAGGTCAACCTGACCGATGGCACAAGCCTGTCGGCAACACTTGTGGGCAAAGATCCGGCTTCCGATTTAGCCGTGATCCGGGGACAAAAATTAAATAAGCTGACGGTTGTGCCGACAGAAGACATATCCGAGTCGTGAAAATAGGAAAGACACTCTATTTTTTGCAATTCGCAATTGCAATTGGCAAATTGCAAAGGCTGAATGCGTGCCGCTTGAAAGATGCTGTTTGCCATGTGTTATAACAAACCGAGATTTAAACGAATTTAAGCTTCATGGCAGATAGGACATCTTTGGTACGTTATTTGCTACTTTACGTTATCGTTTTTAACCTGTCGCCCAATCTAACACAAAACGATAAACCATGCGACGGCCTCCGGCCTCCAAAGGTTATAATTAAAAAAAGATTTTGCGGCGACAGAATAGCGGCTTCTCGAATGTACGTGATTTTCCAGGAAAACGGCATACCGGGGGCCAAATCAGCTGGCGAGGGTCCAAGGAAACTTGTCAACTTAACTACTAAATTTCCAGCAAGGGGTGGTTGAAGATAACCACCCCCTTTTTTTTAGGTGTTCATAGCTTGACTTCTTCTCTGAAAGCAAATCGAATTTGGTTGTCCAGGTAGTAAACCAGCGCAGGTATGAATTTGTAGATTCTGACGCCGAAGCGATCTCTAAAACTTGCTAAATCCAGCGGTGAGTTCTTGTCGAAAAATTCCTTCGTAAACGGATATTTTTTCAGGTATGCGCGTAGCGCTCGGAGGGCCTCCCGACCGGCCTCTACCGGCTGAACACGGCCGGTCATCTGCAGGCCTCGTATTTCCCTCCACGTTGACGCCGCAGCATGCACGGACGCCGATGCCTGGCCGCTCTGAAGAGATTCCTGAATGTGACGGGATTTGGGATCGGATAAAAAATAAAACGCGGACTTTAAAAATACATAATACACCGGGGCCGCCCAGGCTTTATTTTTATCGGCTGTAGCCAGCGTCATGGTTGTCTGCTCTGTAAGCAGGCTGACGGCCAGGCTTTTTATTTCCCGTCCGGTCGGCGTTGGTTTGGAATCCTTTGAAGCAGCCATATCGGAAGAATTAACCCTGTTGATCCAACTTCGTGGTGCCAACTGCAATCCGTGTTATTGCGATTTTTTTTTCATCGAAACAGACCGCCACATCTGTCCCGGGATTTCGCGGGCGTTCATGAATGCTGCCATTGTAGCTGTATTCATTATCATTTATGAGAAAATCGTATTTATGGGGATTGGTATCCAGGCCGCAAAATTTAAAAGCGACTTCAGCATCTTTAACCAGCGGATGGGGCAGGTTGACATTCCAGAAATGTGATTTTGCAAGATCCTTTGCCATCAACATCTTCAGGACCGACCCGGCATGATGTCCTGTGATGTCCCAGTTCACTTCATGATCTCTGGCGATGTACTGCGAAATGGCGATGGACCGAAAACCCAGAATGGCGGCTTCACGGGCTGCCGCAACAGTCCCTGAATTGTAAACATCAGATCCGAGATTAGCTCCCGGATTGATTCCCGCGACCAGCCAGGCGGCATCCGGGACTAACTTTTTAAGGGCCAGCCGGACACAATCGGCGGGTGTGCCGTCAACACTGAATTTATTTGTATCCAGCTGCTCTACCCGAAGGGCCGAGCGGGTTGTAACCCGATGGGCTATGCCTGACTGGGGCCGGTCCGGTGCGACGATAACAACCTGACCGCTGTTCCGGACACATTGATGCAGCATCTGGAGGCCCGCGGCATCGATTCCATCATCGTTTGTCAGTACGATATTCAAATTTTTGAGTCCTCCTAATTACTCCGCCCTGAAAAATAGCGATACCAACTTTGGGTAAAACATTGCGGATTAATTAATAGTAAATAACCCGTTGTTTTTCAACCGCTATTTATGCTGTCCAGGCCGCCGCCAGTTCCAAATATTTTTCCGGGAGATTCGGCGGGCGGGGAAACGGCGTTTCTCATTTGAAAAATCGGATCGCCATGGGGTATCTGTAGTGACCGCCTTCATTGGCCCTTACGCCGGCAATGATAACGGCAATAATGTTGAAGACAAACAATCCGATCAGCAGAAAAACGCCGATGATGATCAACACCAGCAGGGCTGATGCAAGACTGTAAATCATCAAAGAGATTTGAAAATTCAATGCTTCCTTGCTGTGCTGTGCGACAAAGGAAGATTGATCTTTCTTTATCTGCCAGATGATCAACGGCGCGATAATATTGCCAAAGGGTATAATGAAGGCCGTAAAAGTTCCAAAATGGCTGAACATCGCCCATTGACGTTCCTCTTTTTGCGACAACGCCGCCGAATTGGCGCGATATTTTATTTTCGCGCGCTTGACGAACACAACCATCGCCATTGTCAGGCCGACGGCAAAGCCCAACAGGCCGACTGTAATCGGCAAGACGAAGTTCGGGAAAAAATCCGTAACAAGTGACCGCCGCAACAGGAGATCGGATTCGGGGAAATTCCCGTTTACTTCAATTGTATAAACTCCCGGCCGGTCAATAACAACCTCGGCGATTGACTGCCGTTGGACACTGGCCACCGTCTCTTTGCTGTTCCAGCTGGGGGGCTTTACCTCAATCATACGCTCGGAACGATGGTCATATACCGTTATTTTTAAATCTTGCGGTAGGTCCCGGTGATAAGACCGTCCGTCATCGGTGGTGTACCAGAAAATGAACCTGTCGGGCCGGCCGACGGTGACTTCCGTCACGCCCGGCGCCGTGAATTCAATCCCGGTGGTCAAATGCGAGAATATCGTGACAGCCATTTTGATTCCGGCGACAACCGCAGGGACAATTATCAATAAAACTGCGATCACATACCATATCCTGCCGGGGTGAATTGCGCGCACGGCGGAAGGTGCAGCGGCGGTTCGAATATTGCCTGAAACAGGGGGCTGATCCGGCGGGACCAGGTGCGACGGTTTGACATCAACTGTGCCACCGGCCGTGCGCTCGATTTCGCAGACAGCGCCGGCCGTGCGCAGCGCTGCCTTGAATTTGCTGGCTGTCGGGTAATCGATATCTTTTTTAATTGTTATCGGAGTTTCGGTAAAAAGCAGCTCGATCTTTTTACTATCGGCGTTAAGCAGTCCGGCCAGTCTTTTTTTGACATCACCGATGTTCAATCCCTCTAAGATCCTGCCGTGGAAAACAATTTTGTATTTACCATCTTGCGGCATACATGCCCCGACTTTGAATCTTCTTTTGAGTTTACGGCAGCTTGACGGCGTGTGTTTCAAGGGCCGGTTTTACCTCCCGGCATTTTCGGTCAAGCTGATGCACGATATCGGTAATCATTTCATCCGTCAGGAATCTCGGTTTGATGTGTTTGAAAAGGGAAGGGAACTGTTGCGGGTTAACCACGGATATACCTTCAGCGGAAGTTCTTTTTACAAACCAGCCCGGCAGCGCGACAATGGCCCTGGCAGCGACCTGTTCGCCAATGGCCCTGCTGATCCATTCGGAGATCCAGGAGGCCTGACGTTCGGCTTGCGCTATGGTTTTATAATCATCGCCATTCGGGAACATAAGTATTTTGCCATTATATTCGACGGTAGCATCATCCGTGCGTTTCGTGGCGGCGGGTTTTGAGCGCGTGCCGGTTTCAACAGCAAAAATGCCCGAGCGCCCGACGACAATGTGATCAATGTTGGAATCTTCGGCCGGGAAATCGTGGTAGACATGATTGCCTTCCAGCACGAGCTGATCAAGTTCCCGACCGACGGCAATTTTGCCTTCGTATCCCTGGCGCGCCATCCGGCGTTCTTTTACCAATTTCAGGGTTTTCACTAGAAAATAGACGCTCAATCCGGCACCTGCCAGCATAACTATTTGTATAAACACGGGGTTAAATTCGGTTTTGTAAATGTACGGGTGCGATAAATAAATAGAATATAAGAACAAGGGCAGCGTAATCAGCAAGGCGACATGGCGTCCGATTTTTGCATTGAGATAATCAATTTTTTCGCCTGATGATTGACCGGGTGTTCTCAAAAAATCCTGCGTAAAAGGTAAGTCTCGTTTTTTTGATCTATTAACGGCTCGAAATAAATACAATATCAACATATAAACTGCCGTCACACCTAAAACCAAAATGACAGGCGTTAAAATATGTGCTGATTTCAAAACAGTGCTCCTGTTGGTCGACGATCGTTCTTTTTCAGGAATTTCATATCAAGAATAAAACTTTAATTTGCTCCACCGGCGATCTTAACTTCCTTGTAATTATGGGCGGCTGTCGCTATTTTCCAAGATGCCGAGCGAGTGCTATTGATGTCACCCATCTCCGGGTGGGACCTTTTACTGGGATGCGTTTCCATTTAAAAATTGCAGCTTGGCCGAACCAATATCAATGACATCCTCATGTTTGAGTAAGATCGATTTCTTGACAACTTTCTGATTGACTTTTGGTTTGGTGATTCCACCGACAAAACACAGGTGGAAACCATCAGGTTGTTTTTTGATGGTGACCGCCGTTTGTCCGACGAACAGACCCCTGATCACAATATCCGAGGTCGGATGTTTCCCGATGGTGGTGTACCTCCTGGCAAGATCAACTTCGCCGCTTCCGCCGGCCAGATAGTTTAGGACCCCGACCGGCTCTTTTTTCCTCCCGGCGGGCTGCATTTGAATGTGGGGCTTCTTTTCCCCCCTGAGGGTGCGATGCGGACTCTTATCCCAAAAACCTGCAACGTTAATAATACTTCTGGTCGGATTGCTTTTTCTCATCCTGCTGCGATACTGACTTGTATCCAGGATAATGGTTCTTTCCAATTCCTCCTTCTCATTATCGGACACATTTTCTCCATCGGCATAGTCAAAGACCAGAGAATGCTCTCCGATGTTGATAGTGTCTCCGTTTATCAGCCAGTGGGAGTTTGTAAGTTGCTCGTTGACAAATGAGCCATTTTTACTTTGCAGGTCAATCAATACAAACCCGTCACCTACCGAGTCGATCTTTGCATGATGCCCTGAAACAGCCATGTCCTGAATGACCACGTCGTTTTTTTTCTGCCGGCCGATCTTTAACGAGATGCCCTTTTGAAGCCTATAATTTCCAAGCAATTTATTTTTAAATTTTAAGGTTAATGTCGGCATTACATATCTCTTGGAAAGTTTGGATTTATTATCCGGCTTTTCTAATTATCCCTTATCGGCGTTCAATCAAGAAAACTTGAGAAATATTGTTTATGATTTTGGCATATTATCACCTAAATATTTAAATAAAAAAACGCCGCTCTGAGTCGATTCTAAGAAAATAACCTCGAACGTTGTATATGAGATTTACGTGCAAAATTCAGGTTATAATAAAATAATTTCCAATTTCTGCAATCATCATTATAATAATTCATATAACCTGGTTGCAGCAGGCGCTAATGAAAATTCGACCATCCCAAAAATCCGATGCACATTCCATTTCATGTATCTACGTGGAAACGTGGCAGGATACCTATCTCGGTGTTGTGCCGTTTGCTTATTTATATGCCATGTCGATTGACCAACATGAGCAGGCGTTTTTAAAAGAGCTGGAAAACAGCAGAGTCATCAGTTATGTCGCCGAAGTCAACGGCCGGGTGGTTGGTTTTACGACCGGCGGTTACGAGAGGCATGGTGACACGATTTATATTGGTGAAATTTACACGTTGTATGTGATGAAAAATCACCAGCGGCGAGGTATCGGCACGGAGCTGGTTGCAACTCTGACCGGGCAGTTCAATCATCTCGGCATTTATTCGATGCTCGTCCAGGTCCTCAAACAGAATCCCTACCGGCATTTTTACCGAAAAATCAACGGGGTTCATCTTAGAACCCAGCACCTGCCATTTGCCGGTGAGGTGCTGTACGTGGAGTCCTACGGCTGGATCGACACCTCTCTCATTTATCATTAACGGACGGTATAAATCGGCAAATCGGAAATATTTGCTGATTTGAAATGAATCCTGCCAAACCCCGCTCGTCAGATCGCTAAACGGGGTTCGGCAGATTGCAGCGACCCTTTTAGGCAAGTTCGGATTTCAGCGTCTCCAGTACTTTGGCGGGGTGCTCCGCAGCGTTGGCGACATTGCGCCAATGTCTTTTTACCTTGCCGTCAGGTCCCACCCACACGGTGGACCGGATGACCCCCATGCTGACCTTGCCGTACTTTTTCTTTTCCCCGAAAGCTTCGTATTCTGTCATTACTTTTTTTTCCGGGTCGCACAACAAAGGAAAAGGGATCTTGAATGCTGCCGAAAATTTTGCATGGGATGTTTCATTGTCAGGGGAAATTCCCAGGACAACCGTATCGAGTTTTTGGAATTCGCCGTAAATGTCACGGAATCCCTCGGCTTCCTTGGTTCACCCGGAGGTGTTGTCCTTGGGATAAAAGTAAACGACGACGTTTTTGCCCCTGAAATCTTTTAAAGCGATCTTTTTTCCCTGCGCGTCGGGCAACGTGAATGCCGGCGCGGCTTTGCCTTCTTGGATAGCCATAGCAACCTCCTGGATTTTGATTTTTCGATTATTGCCGACTGCAATTATTCATTACGGAAACGCGCAGCAAATTGTTTTGGAATGCAGATTTCCGCGACCATCGACCGGACGGCAAACTCGCCGGGTGGTTCAGATACGACGATCTTTTTATTCCGTGCGTAGGCGTAGGTGAGCTCGATGGTGACGCTGCAACCGATATAGTCTCCCGGCAGGAGCGCGTAAAAGATATCACTCGCGTCGATTTCAGGAAAATGCCGGCTGGTAACCCGTGACTTGAGATCAGGATCCGCATCGACTTGGCCGGGATCGAGGTGGAAATAGGGATGATGCACTTTCACACCGGCGTCTTTGAGCTTTTCTACAAGATCCTGCGCCTCCTCATAAAAGCGCTTGCTGGTGGCCACGAATACAGTCATTTCCGGTTCGCCTATCACGGGTGACATCTGTGAAACAATAACTATCTATAAGGACTATGGCAAGCGTGCAATCAATATTTTTTAAATGAGGATTAATTAGCGGAGATAAGGTGATGGATCAAAAACAGAAGCTCAAAAAAAAACTGGCCGAACTCGAGCGGAAAATCAAGGAGACCGAAAAGCGGCTGCCCGCCCATTCGGTCAAACCACCGATCATGACGGAGCTTCTCGATTTGGAAGATGAATACGAAGCCGTGTTTGCGCAACTAAAAGCACTCAAGACGGATCAACCGGACTCAAAGCAATGAAGTGCGATGAATGACGATTAGCAAATATCGTATTCGGCCGTCGCACCCACTGGGTCTTTCTATATAACCAGATAAAACATACAGTGGAGAATATATGGTTAAAGAAGAAGAAAATCAGGAGTTGCTTGAGGCAGTATTGCGTGGGACCTGGAAGATGTTGCACCGTGGTGTTACCCGTTTCAATGATCCGTTTCATTGGCCGGTTTTAGGAACGACCGGCCAAAGCGGCAGCAGATTGCGCACGGTTATTTTGCGGCAGTTCCTTTTGAAGGAACGGATTCTGGTGTGTCATACGGATGCGCGGGCTGACAAGGTTCAGGAAATATCCCAAACGGCCCAGGTTTGTTGGCTCTTTTACCATCCGAAAAGGAAAATCCAATTAAGAATATCGGGACCGGCGACCCTGCACGCGGACGATGAATTTGCCGAAGAACAATGGGCTTCCGCAAAAATAACCAGCCGCCTAAATTATTGTGCCACTCAGGCGCCCGGCACCCCTGTTGACAGGCCATCGTCCGGATTGCCTGATTTTTTGCGCAATAAAGTTGCGGGCCTTATAGAAAGTGAAAGCGGTCGTAAAAATTTCATGGCGATTGCCGGCCGTATCGAATCTCTGGATTGGCTGAGATTGGACGTTCTGGGAAACAGGCGGGCCCGATTCGACTGGGACGAGAAAAGGTTGAATGCGACCTGGTTGATTCCGTAATTCATCCGCCCTAAAAAATAGTGTATTCAAGGGTGGAAATGGTAATGTGAAAATTAAAGAATGCCGCTGGATCGAAAGTCCGGCGGCTGAATTACTTCATGATGCGCATTTGCCGGGTTTGATTCATCCCCTTTGAGCAATTTCCTTTCATTGCGCGGCCTTCCGCGCGTCCTGCCTAACCCCCATCCCAAATTCAAATAGCTCAAGTTTACCTTATGGAATACCGATATATCCAACAGAATATTTTCTTTTGGCATGATGTCGATGAAGACGGAGTCCCGGATAACCAGGCAACGTATGCCTTCAAAGAAGGCCGGCTTCTGCTTTTAGAAAAAAATCCGCCCGCGCCGGAATATCCCGGTACAAAAAAAGCGGTCGTAAATTAAGCGCATTTTCTGTTTTATCCGGCTTGAGAATACGAGGTTATATTGCTGCGATTTATGTGGGCCATTTTAAAGGTTGTCATAATCCTGGGACTTCTGGTGGGTTCAGTTTTATTTGTTGGTTTTCTGATGAATTTTATCGTGCGATTTAATTAAATTCTTTTTAAGATTTTCTCATTTTTCCTCTCTTTCGTACCAGTCCATGGGTGATTTGTTTTAAGTTTTTTCACGATCCGGCCGATTAATATTACGTATACGAATCTTTACCGCTTGCCGATTATTTACCGGCGAATTTATGTTTTTAGGAGGTCTTATGAAAAAACTGGTTTTTCTATTGATAGTCATGGTCTTTTTGGGTTGCTCGCACGAGGTAACGGTTAAACCGACCGTCTCACCGGTCGCCTACCAGCTCATAGATCAGAAAATTGAAGGAAATATAGCGATCTTTATACATCCTGATCTGGACGGGCTGAGCAAAGTTGTGGAGCCGCACAGCCGCTACTGCAGCACCACGAACTTTCCGCTCGAAGCCGGAAAAAGCATCAAAGCCAGCCTGATCAAAACCGCTCAGGGTGTTTTCAAAAATTGCACAGCGGTTGATAGTGTTCCGCAGAATCATGGTTTCGACGGGATACTGGCTGCCGAACTTCTGGATTTTGACGTCGATCTGAAGTTTATCGATGGAACCTGGCATGGAACCGCCGAATCATGGGTTGAAATGAATATCATGCTCACCTTCTACGACGCGAAGCTGAACCCCGTCTGGCGTTCGGTGGTGGGGTACAGCAAAAATGATTTTGCAGATGCCGGCAGAATGTGCGGCGGCGGGGCCATCGCTATCAGCAGATCCATGGAGCAGTGTCTGAAAAATATCTCCATCCAGATGGCTGAAAAAATAGCCGCCTCAAACAAAATCAAAGTTACGATTGCACGAGGGTCGCGCAGTTAATAGCGGCCTGAAGAATACAACTAGCAATCTGCTGGTAAAAATTGATAGGAAAGGAAGACGATTTTTATGCCGATCCAAACAACAACCAGCTCCCGACCTTTGAGGAATTGGTCAATGCCAGCGGTTTGCAGCCGAATGAAAAGGTAAGCGTGCAACTGGAAAGCAACCCCGGGGAAATACTGATACATGCCTACCCCAACAACGGAACTTGCTCGAAAGGTGAAAACCTAATGATTTCCATTAAAGACGAGGTTATTGCTAGGTGGCAGTAGGGTGTCTTGAAAAGCGCCTCATCTTTTAAAGACAGTATAACACTTACCCTTGTCCTTTCCGGTCAAAGAAAATTAAACCCCATCAGTAAAGCAGCTAGATGGGATTTAATTAGGAGACGATAGCACCTTTTTAGCAATAAACCACAGACAACATACAACATACAACAAACAACAGACACCCCAATCGAGTCTCCGGCTGGACTCGGCTATTCCACTTTATTTAATTTGAGCTCTTTTTCCGCAATATGTATTTTGCCGTAAAGATCCTTCAATTTCTTCTTCAATGATAACTTTTTCTTTTATAATTCTGGCAACCCGGCCGGAATTCCGGCCGACATAAGTGCCTTCCCTCAGGACATAGCCTTTTCCGGGCAAGGGTAGTCATCAAATAAACGCTTTTTTGCAAAAGCTGCAAAAAAGTTCTGATACCTGTTGTAAAGAGTGATTAATGCTTCCGGGTGACCGGAGCGCAGATCCTTGCAAACCTGCTGCGCCAATTCATAACCCTTATCTGGTGGTTGGTTTTCCATAATCGGTTTATATAATTTTATCGGCTTATTAACGGCAGACTTGAATGAAGACTTGAATTTAACAGTGGCTCAATCATTTTCGAGGCGATAGTCGCCGTTACTAAAGAAATCAAGCTTTGGATCATACGCGGGGGGATCGGAGACGGTGGTTCTGGAGCCGGATGATTTGAGGGATGAAATTCAGTCGGAAGCGGCCGGCATGCTGGCCGTCTATGCCAACGCTACACGTCAGACGAAAAAAGCGTTAACCGCCTGAGCGGCGGGAACATATTCAGCGAGTTTTTTGACCTCACTTAGGCAATCGCCTACTATCAGCCTGCATTGAACGGAAACACTATCAGCCTGCATCGAACGGAAACACGCGGTCGACAAAGCTGTTGCGAAACAATCCATGCGGATCCGCCGATTTTCCCGATCCACCGCCAGCACTTTATCCATCTTGTTGAATCGGATTGCCAGCTGAGGTATATCCGTGATGTCCGACCACGAAAGGGCCGCACCAACGGCTTTAATCCGTTTTTCATCTTCAAGCGCCCGTTGAATTAACGTAGCAATCTGTTCTTCGTCTTCAGGGTAGTGGATCGCTTCGGGCGTCCATTGCCGGGTACCGTCCCAGTTGCGGATTTTTTCTGAATTCATGTCGATCGATGCTCCTTGTACCTGAAGGGGTGTTTGCTGAGGCTTTTAATCGGCCCTTATCATGTATCTTTGAATCCACGAGAAATTATCTATTTTTAAGACCAGGGCTTTAAAAGGGTTTTCTGCATGATTTTCAGTTTCCAGACTTTGACACTCGCCTTTAGGGTATATACATTATCCCTTAACAATCGGTCTATGCGGCCAAATGAGATGCCGCCTGGTTGAAATCTCTAATAGGTTTTGGGATAGTAAGACTCGACATGTTCGAAAGAAGCCATAAATATTCAAAAGGCTAAAATCATATATGGGATAACGTATTCGGACAGGACGGAGATATTTAAAATGAAGCGCATTGGTATTTTCGGATGGGGAATTGTCGCGCCCAGATCGCCCAATATCAAGATTTTTGAGAAAAATTTGGAGAAAGCCACCAACTGGATGCAACCGTTTAATGGTTTCGGTCCGAGTAATTTTCTGGTCGGCGAGCCTGATTTTGATTTTTCCGCTTACAGATCATGGATTGAGAGCCGCTTTACACCCAGAAAATATTCCCAGCTGGATGAAAAAATGGGTAACATGGTTAAGTATGCACTGGGGGCATTCATTCAGGCCCTTGAACGGAATCCGGCTATTGAGGAGTTATTGCAGAGCCTGAAAACACAAGCGCATATTTATGTCGCAACCGGTCTGGGCGATTTTCCCCTGCACTATGAAAAAGCAATGAAATACAATAAGGCCCAGCAGCGCTGGAACCGATTCTGGTGTCGGGAAGATTATCACAGGGAGTTGGCGGCCTATCGAGCGACGACGTCGCCTGCTGCGAAAACGGACCTCAGAGAAGAGATCGACGCGCCGCCGGATCCGGAGGATATCGATCCGCTGGACGAAAACTATGAGGACCTCACCGAAAGCTGGTATGCGTTCTGGGTAAATCGGTCGGACGGACTGCGGCAATACCTGGATGACTTGAAGCAGATCGAATCAGAAAGCATTACGGGCGACATTGAGAAAGAAAAAGTCCATCTGATGCGGCGCAAATCTTCCGCCAAGCGCAAACTCAATGACAGGTACGGCTGTCCTACCGAGCCCTGGAATGCCGTTGACCCGATGCTGCTCTGGAACCTTCCCAACATTCCGGCCGCCCAAATTTCCATGTTGGCCCGGATAACGGGACCTGCGGTTGCACCGGTCGCCGCCTGCTCCGGATTTGGAACGGCCCTGAAAATGGGGGTCAACGCCGTTCGATCGGGCCAGGCGAAAGCGGCAATCGTCGGCGCAACGGACCCGGAGCCCCATCCGCTTTCAGTAGGCGCATTTTACGGCGCCCGCGTCCTCTCCCATGACGGCCGCGTTTCCAAACCATTTACAGGGCTGCGCGGCACTCACATCGCCGGGGGCGCTTGCATGTGGATCGTGGGGGATGCTGATTTTTTCATGCAGAAAGGTTTCAAACCGCTTGGCCTGGAAATCCTCAGCATTGCACTCACCTCAGACGCAGACCACATTATCACCCCATCACGCGAGGGGCCCTTAACTGCAATTCAGCAGGCGTTAAGCGAAGCCCGGATTCGTCCGGAAGATGTGGAGACCTGGGACATGCACGCCACGGCAACTCCCGGAGATTGGACCGAATTGCAAAACGCCCTTGAAGTTTTTCCCGGCAATACAAAATTTACGGCCCGCAAGGGTACTTTCGGTCACGGTATGTCGGTCTGCGGTGGATGGGAGTTAACGGCACAGCACCTCGGATTTGCCAAGGGCAAATTGGCACCGATTGACCTCGAAAAAGAGGAGGTTCATAATCTGATGCGTCCCTATTACCAATGCCTGGTCAGAGATGAACCGGTGACGATGGAAGGTGATATCGCCGGCAAGATCAACATGGGCATCGGCGGAATCAATGCCTGTGTGATTTGCCGGAAATGGAAACCGGGCGATATCTCCTAACCCGGACAAGCAGGTTGCAGCGCAGCGGAAATCCCGCCTTCTCAACAATATCATTACGTTGACGAATGACGTAAAATTTATTAAGCATAAAAAAAAATCACTTCATCATAAGACACATCTGTCGGTAATCGTGCGTGTTAAATCAAAATGGTTTTTATCGCCGGACAGTCCGATTCGGATGGAGTCGTCAGTTAATTTAAGTCGACCCGGCGGCACACCTTCATTGCGATCATGGAGCCTCAGAATGACTTATGACCACACAAATAATTATTCTCTAAAAAGAAGCATGGATTTTGCGGCCAAAGGAATTGACTCAAGCGTGTTCATGGAGGAATTGCTGCTGATCCGGGAGAAATATAAATCTCTATGCGAGCGTAAATTGCATTGCGTTTACGTTCACGATCTCGAGGGCAATTTTTTAGAGGCCAATGATACGGCCCTCAAACTGTTGGGTTACAACCGCGATGAAATTCTTTCACTGAATTTTGCCGATTTGATCGAAGACCATTATTTGGCCACGGCCTTTCATACCACAGAAGAAATTAAAACTGCCGGCTGCCAGCAGAATTTCACTGAATATAAGTTGAAAAGAAGCGATGGCAGTTATGTCTGGCTTGAGACGGACGGCTCCATCCTGTGCCGGAACGGCAAGCCATATGCCATATTAGGCGTCGCCCGCGATATTACCGGCCGCAAAAAGGCGGAAGCGGCTTTGAAAGTAAGCAGGGCGAAATACAAGCAGCTTGTCGAGCATGCGCCCGCCGGGTTTTATGAAGTCGATCTAACAAGTATGCGTTTCATCAGAGTAAACGACATTATGTGCCGGGTTACGGGATACAGCCATCAAGAATTGCTGTCGATGAATCCGACGGATATATTAACCGATACGAGCAGAGAACAATTAAACGAAAGAACCCAGCGGCTGTTGGGAGGTAAACAGGTTCCCGCGAGGGCTGAATTTGAGATAAAAACCAAAGACGGCCGGCAGCTGTGGGCCCTGGTTACATCAAAATTCACCTATAAAGATGGGATGCCGGTTCGCGCGACGGTCGTTATATCGGACATCACCGAGCAAAAGAAAACGGAAGAAGCCCTGCGATTGTCGGAGGAAAAGTATCGGTTTCTGGTAGATAATGCCAACGATGCGATATTTATTCTGCAAGACGGTCAGATAAAGTTTCCCAACAAAAAGGCCAGGCAAATGGGAGAAAATCTGGGCCTCGAGCTGGGGCGCGTCCTTTTTGTCAACTACATTCATCCGGAAGATCGGGATACGATAATCGATAGACACATGCGGCGAATAAAAGGGGAACACCTGCCCAACCCTGCCGTGTTCAGAATCATCGGCCGGGACGGCCAGGGGATGTGGGCGCAGCTCAATGCGTTTAAGGTCGACTGGGAAGGCCGGGCGGCGACGCTGAATTTCCTGCGGGACATTACTCTGCAAAGAAAATTGGAGCAGCAGCTTCAAATATCTCAAAAGATGGAGGCGGTCGGTACGCTGGCCGGCGGCATCGCACATGACTTCAACAATCTGCTGATGGGCATCCAGGGGCGAACCTCTCTCATGCTGCTTGAGACGCACGCCGTTCACCCTTATTATGAGCATCTGAAAGAAATCGAAAATTATGTTGTGCGGGCTGCCGAACTTACCAAACAGCTTTTGGGTTTTGCCAGAGGAGGAAAATATGAGGTCAGGCCGACGGATCTAAATGAGCTGGTGGCGCAAAGCATCAGCATGTTCGGCCGGACCAAA
>Ga0307426_1000535_pt1 | contig 26352 bp, 26 predicted proteins | sample SalMarWE160340MG_FD_202165 | JGI IMG/M metagenome (GOLD analysis project Ga0307426, IMG submission 202165) | Salt marsh sediment microbial communities from the Plum Island Ecosystem LTER, Massachusetts, United States - WE1603-40 | ecosystem: Environmental > Aquatic > Marine > Intertidal zone >...
TTTTTGCCTTTTGTAACGTAGTATACTATGATATTTTCCTCTGAGAGGAACCGAAAATGAACGAACACGCCAACTTGAAAAAGAAGAAGAAGAAAGCCTTAGTCATTCGTACGCCAAAGAACAACTCCGGAGGCAAGAAGAAGTATTTCATAATAGCGGCGGTTTTGGTAGTTTTAGCTATCATCATTTTGCTCAATTTCCGGGCTCAGCGCGAAAAAGCCATCACTGTGACGATTGAAAAAGTCGAGAAACACAATTTGACTGCTGTTGTTTCCGCTTCTGGTGAGGTCAAGCCCAAAAAAAGCGTGAACATCAGCGCACACGTCTCTGGAAGGATCGTGAAGCTCGGCGTCGAAGAGGGACAGAGAGTCAAGAAAGGCGATTTCCTCTTGAAGCTGGAGTCGACACAGTATGAAGCCAATGCTGACCGAGACCGAGCTGCCATCCGGATCTTCAGAGCCGAGCTCATTAAAGCAGAGGCTCAGCTCAAAAAGGACGAAAGCTTTTATGCACGACAACAAAAGCTCTACGACGAAAAGCTTATATCTGGCGAGCAACTGGAAGCTGCAAAGACCACATTCGAGATCTCTAAGGCACAAAACGAGGCTATTTTGTACCAAATCAAACAGGCTCAAGCCTCTCTAGAGAGTACTCTAGATGTGTTGAGCAAAACGGTCTACAACTCTCCTATCGACGGAATCATAACCAGCTTGAGAGTGGAAGAGGGGGAGATCGCCATGATCGGGACGATGAACAATCCAGGCACAGTATTAATGACTATCGCAGACCTTTCAGTAATGGAAGTTGAGGTCGAGGTTGACGAAACAGATGTCATCGGTCTTTCCCTGGGACAACAGGTAGATATCAGCATCGATGCTCTCCCCGACCAAGTTCTTCAAGGGAAAGTAACAGAGATCGGCAGCTCCGCCCTTCAGAAGGCTGCTTTATCCACAGAAGAATCAAAAGATTTCAAAGTCGTTATTACGCTGGAGGATCCTCCTGAAAGCCTCAAGCCAGGGCTTTCCGCTTCGGCGGATATCATCACCGCCGAGCGAGAGGATGTCCTCGCAGTTCCCATTTCGAGCCTCGTTCTCAAAGAAAAGGAGAACGTGGAAGATAGGGAAAAAGATGTCCAGGAGGAGGGCGTATACGTCATCAAGGACAGCAGGGCCTCGTTCCAATCTGTCGAAAAAGGGATCATGGGTGAGATGATGGTCGAGATCAAGTCTGGTCTTGAAGAGGGACAAGAAATAGCCACCGGCCCATACAACGCTCTCCGTCAGCTCAAAAACGACACCCTGATCAAAGCAGAGAAAAAAAGGCAGTAAACTCCATGGAAGCAACAAACAATGCCGTCATCTGGGTCAAGAACCTCACGAAAATTTACCAATTGGGAAAACAGGAGGTCCGAGCGCTCTCCGGCGTGACCTTCAAGATCATGCCCAATGAATTCGTGGCGATCATGGGGCCTTCTGGTTCGGGGAAATCAACACTTCTCAATCTTATCGGGTGTTTAGACACGCCCACAGAGGGGGAATACTACCTGAGTGGAAAGCTCGTCAGCGCCCTCAGCGAAAACGAGCTTGCGTACATCCGCAACAGTGAGATCGGTTTCGTTTTCCAGGTTTTTAACTTACTCCCAAGAGCAACGGCCTTCCATAACGTTGAGTTGCCTATTATTTACAAAGGAGAGGGTAAGAAAGAAAGAGCCTTAAAGGCACAAGAAGCCCTGAAAATGGTTGAGATGGACCACCGTATGCACCACCGCCCATCTGAGCTTTCAGGTGGAGAGAGGCAAAGAGTTGCTATTGCTCGAGCCCTTGTGAATAATCCCTCTCTGCTTCTGGCTGACGAACCCACAGGAAACCTCGACTCAAAAACCGGCCAGGAAATCTTGAACCTCTTTCACAAGATCCACGCCAAAGGGAATACCATTATCATAGTGACCCATGACATGGACATCGCCCATCAGGCCCAAAGAATCCTTTTTGTTAGAGATGGGGAGATAGAAAGAGAAGAAAGGAGAGGAGTATAGCATGAATTTTATAAATCGATTTTTCGGCATCTTTCTCAGCCCTCAGCAGACTTTTAAGGCCCTTGCGGAGAAACATGTTTGGATAGATGTTCTTATCGTGCTTCTTATCGCTATCGTTCTGTTTACACATCTGACTATGCCCTATACATTGAAGGACACTGCACAGCTTATGGAAAACAACACTAACCTCAAGGAAAGACTGGGGGAAGAACGTTTTGAACAGACGATGGAGCGTGTAAGGAATCCCTCGGAGAGCTCGATTTTGATCCGTGTATTTGTGATCACGCCCCTCACTCTGACTATCAGTTTTCTTATCGCCAGCCTCTTTCTGCTCATTCTCGGCCGCTTCTCAGCCACAGAGGGAAAATACATTCAAGTCTTCTCGGCTTACCTCCATGCCAATCTGATCGATAAGATCTTGGGCAATGCTCTTAGGTTGTTCCTCATAATAAGCCGAAAATCGATCTTCCAAACTTCGACGAGCTTGGCCATCTTCTTCCCCCATATGGAAGTGACATCTCTATCCTATGCCATGCTGAGTCAGGTCGATTTTTTTCAACTCTGGCTTTTTGGTGTTTTGAGCTTTGGGCTGTCATACATTTTCAAGATCGAACTGAAAAAAGCGCTGTTCATCTCTTACGGCTTCTGGCTCCTGAAAAGCGCTGTCAACGTGGCTATCTTTCTCGTCAGCATGAGCTTTATGGGATGATCTCAGACATTCAAACGTAATGCTGTGATCCTATAAGGAGCAGCCGCGGATATGAGTTAAATGACATCCGGAAAGCCCCAATGGGTGATCTGGAAAATGAAATCCCCCTCATTTTGCTCCGCCACACAAGCTGGCCATTCATCAATGCTATCCATATCCGCGCCTTCAAGCGTGGAAATGTTTCCAGTCTGTAATATCAAGATTGACATACACATCATTCATTTATAAAGTAAAGGACAGGTGATCCCAGAAATGGAACAAATTTGGATGCACGGCAAGTTCGCAGAAATGCACTTCGCACAGCTCCTTCTGCACATCTGGAAAACAGAAATGTCCGGTCGTCTGGAAATCACAAAAGACGCCATTGAGAAGAGTGCTGCGTTCCACAAAGGCCAACTGGTCGTTGCCAAAGATGTTCTCAACGAGGCGGCTTTTTGCGACACTCTTCGCAAAAAAAAGGCCCTCGACTTAACATCTCTTAAGAAATGCACCCAACATGCACATGACCATAAGATCTCTCTTCTCAAGACACTCACCGAGCAGGCTTTCATCTCCCCTCCGCAACTGTGGGACTATCTGGAAGAACATCAAAAAGCGGACCTTTTCCCCGTATTCGACTGGGATCTGGGGGAATATTTTTTTGACACAGAAAAATCCGTACATGAACACAAAATTCTTCGCAAAATCTCAGCACCTGGTTTCATTTTTGAAGGCATTCGGCAGATGAGCAATGCAAAACTTCTAGATTCCCTATCTCCGGATGAATCCAAAGCCGTTCAGAGGCTTTTGCCCGATTTCCCCGAGCCAATCGATCTCACCCCTCCAGAGAAGTATGTGCTCTCTCTCATCGATAAGCCAAGAAGCCTGAAACAGATCTACACATTGAGTGAGCTGGGAAAGAGGGATACGCAAAAGATTTTTTTGGGCATGTTCAGTCTAGGTCTTGTGGGCTTCCCACAGGAGAAAAAGCCCGGCTATGCTTCTTCAGAGATAGCAAAATCCGAGATCTATCGAGTACTGGAGTTATTCAACGAAAAATGCTCTTTTATATTCAAGTACATCTCCAAGGAGATTGGCCCCGTCGCCCTAAACATCCTGGAGAAATGTTTGGAGGATACAAAACCAGTCCTTTCTCCCATATTCGAAAAGGCAAGACTCGCCCCTGACGGAAAGATAGAGACAAACACTATCCTTAAGGGAAGTATATCTCTATCGGGAGAAGAGTTCAGACTCCAATTCCTCAATGGACTCAATGAAATTCTGGTTGCAGAAGTCCTCGCGGTCAAGAGAACGCTGGGGAATGAACATGAATCAACTCTTATCAATTATCTCAAAAAAATCGGCGAATGGAACTGAAGAAAAAACAGATTTTGGCTCTTTTGGTGTTACTCACTCTTCTTGTTCTGTTCCTGCTCATCAAAATTGGATTTTAAAGCGAAAAATCTATTGATTCTCTGCGGGCCAACGGGAGTGGGCAAAAGCGCTATAGCTGTTCAGATCGCCAAGGCATTCAACGGTGAAGTGATCAGCTGCGATTCCATGCAGGTCTACCGGGGATTTGATGTGGGAACAGATAAGATTCCACCGCATAAGCGGGAGGGCATTGTCCATTACCTCCTTGATAGTGTTGATCCCTCCATTCAGTTCACAGCCGCAGATTTTGTCAGTCAGACTCTGAAAGCCTTGCAGTCGATACGAAGGAAAAGAAAGTTTCCGATCATCACAGGAGGGACAGGACTCTACTTGAAGGCTCTCATCGACGGCCTTTTCCCCGGGGGAGAAAAAGACCCCCGAGTTCGGCAGAAGCTCGAAGTGGAAGCTCAGAAAAAGGGTCTGGAACATCTACAGAAAAGGCTCGAGCGTATCGACCCGGTATTTGCCAAAAAAATCGGTCCAAACGACAAGGCCAGGATCATTCGCGCTTTGGAAGTATACACCTCAACACAAATACCCATCAGTGAGCACTTTATAAACACCCGTTCTCCTATCAAGGATTTTCATGTCATTCGAATTGGGTTAGAATTAGAGAAGAAAGAGCTTTATCAAAGGATCGAAACAAGAGTTGACAGAATGTTTGAGCAGGGCATAGTGGAAGAAGTGCAGAGACTTCTCGATTCGGGAGTAGACGAGATGTCTCCTCCCTTCCGGGCGCTTGGTTACAAACACGTTCTGAATTATCTGAAAAAGCAACATTCTTTGGAGGATACGATACGACTGACAAAACAAGATACCCGTCACTATGCCAAGCGACAGATGACCTGGTTTAGAAAAATGCCGGGTATCCGCTGGTTCTCCCCCCACGATTTCTCCTCCATCTCCGATTTCATATCAAACTCTTTGGTATAACAATGGAACAGGCCATACTCGTCCACCTCGCCACCACAAAGCAGGAAAAACTCGAGGCCGAAGAGTCCATGGAGGAATTGGAGGGTTTGGTCATAGCAGCTGGTGCCGAGGTTGTGAAAAAGATTTTCCAATCCCGCAATAAAAAGAATCCAAGATTCCTCGTGGGCGAAGGCAAAGTGGAAGAGATCATCCAGCAAATGGACGAACTTCAAGCAGATCTCATCGTCTTTGACTGCAATCTGACCCCCATCCAGCAGAGGAGTCTGGAAGACGAAATCCGTGGAAAAGTTATCGACCGCACCCAATTGATCCTTGACATATTTGCCCAGAGAGCCCAAAGCAAAGAGGGAAAACTCCAAGTGGAACTTGCCCAGCTCAACTATCTTCTTCCGCGCTTGACGGGAAAAGGCCAGGCATTGTCCCGGCTTGGAGGGGGGATCGGCACGCGCGGCCCCGGCGAGAAAAAACTCGAAGTGGACCGGCGAAGGATTAAAGATAAAATAAGCACCATTAAAAAAGACATCTCAAAGATCCAGAAAAGACGTCGAGAACAGCGACGAAGCCGGAAAAAAGGGATCACTCCCGTCGTTTCCCTGATCGGATACACGAATGCGGGAAAGTCAACCCTGTTCAAAGCTCTTTCTCAAGAAAAAGTGCTGATTTCCCCTCAACTTTTTGCCACGCTAGACCCTGTGATCCGCCGGGTCACTCTCCCCGATGGACTTTTTTTCTTCTTGAGCGACACCGTGGGTTTTATTAAAAAACTTCCTGCAGAACTGATCACAGCCTTCAAAGCCACTCTGGAAGAGATCAAAGAATCTGACTGTCTGTGTCATGTCATCGATATCAGCTCCGCGCACTGCGAAAGCCAGATAGAATCTGTCAATAACGTGCTCTCTGAGTTGGGTATCTCTGACATCCCCATAGTCAAAGTCTATAACAAACTGGACCTCATGCCTGACGAGGCTCAACTCCTCAAGAGGAACGAAAACACAAAAAGCCATCGTGTCTATGTCTCGGCAAAAAAAGGAACTGGGATTCAGAGTCTCAAGAGGATTTTTCGTGATGTTCTTTTCCAGCACATGCGGCTTTTTTCTGTGCGCATTCCCAAATCCCAAAAGGACATAATTAATTCTTTCCCAAAATGGTCAGTTGTGCTAAAAAGAATAGATTATGAGGACTCATATGATCTTGAAATCATGGCTGACCCGAAGAATATGGTCGACTATGTGTCTTATATAAAGAGAGGAGACGTCAATTGGTGAAAAGAATCTTTTTCTTTATCATATCTGTAACCCTGTTGTACTGGTCTTGTGCTACCTATCAGCCGCCCCCGCCAAATCTGTATACTGGAGAACTGCCCCAATCTCTCGTAACAGAGCTCTCTCTCGATGAGAGGATCCTTGTAGAGGATGCATGGAAGAGCATACGAGTGGGAAATGTAAATAATGCCCAGAAAATCATTGACACACTCGGGTCTGAAAATCCTTTTTATTATGTGGGAATGGGTTATGTGGCCTACCTTTTGGGTGACACCCAAACAGCCGAACAATATTTCAAAGCTTCTCTTTCATATTATCCAGAAGTGGACCTTGCCCATTTTGGCCTTGCTTATATCTACCAAGATTCCAATAAAGAGGACAATGCCTTTTCTGAATACAGGGAGATCCTGAAAAACGACCCAAACAACCCTTGGGCAAAACCTCAATTCGAAGACATCAAGACAAGAATGACAGGTGAGGAATTAGCGGATGCCAAAGTCTTTCTCGCCGCCGGAGATACGGAGAAAAGCAAAGAGTCATTCCTAAAAGCTCTTTATTATTCTCCTGAAATTACAGAGGCGCATCTTGCTCTTGCTAAAATTTATAGAGACGAAAATAACTTTCAAAATGCCCTGATGCATTTGAGAGCAGCCAGGGCTAACGAACCCCAAAACAAGGATATTCAAAAAGAGTATGCTGACACGCTTTTCCAGGCGGGAGATCTCAAGAATAGTCTTGGTGTCTATGAAAATCTCTCGGCACAAAATCCTGGAGACCAGGAAATTAGAGACCGATTAGAAACAATCAAAAACAGGTTGGGAATATTCGAATTGCCAAGCCAGTATAACGCCATACCCGCTTCTGAATCTGTGACAAAAGAGGACGTGGCTGCACTCCTGAGCATCAAGTTAAAAGATATCCTCGATGAACCATCAGGAAAGCCGCCCATCATCATCGACATCTCCACCTCCTGGGCTTCCAGATTTATCTTGCACACTGCCTCTTTGGGTATTCTCGATGTCTACCCCAATCACACTTTCCAGCCCAAAAAAATTATCACTCGCGCAGAGATGGCAGAAACTCTCTTTCGGCTTATCGAGCATTTGAGGAGGAAGGGATACAATTTTATCCAACAGATCCCCCCGAACAAGATCCAAATCTCTGATGTCTCTCCCAGCAATTACTACTACAGACCGATATTGCTCATGGTTTCTTATGATATCATGACGCTCTCTCAAGAGAGAGCTTTTAATCCAGACGAGGCCGTCTCTGGACGAGAGGCTATTAGGCTTCTGGATCTGATTCTGGCCTTGATACAATGAATGAGCGGATCTTCACGATTCCGAACTTTTTCAGTGTACTGAGGGTAGGTCTCATTCCTCTCTTCCTCTATACCATGCTTCAGCACGATCCGCGCGGTGCTCTTGTTATCTTTATTCTCGCAGCATCCACCGACTTTCTGGACGGGATCGCAGCGCGACTTTTGAGGCAGAAGTCAAAAATCGGAGCACTCCTCGACCCTGCAGGGGATAAACTGCTCATGACATCAGCCATGATCGCTTTGAGCATTCCCTCTATAAGCGCCCCCAACGTCATCCCCGTCTGGCTGGCAGTCGTTGTCATCGGAAGAGATCTTTACCTCGTCACAGGTTCGTGGGTGATGTATAAACGCATTCACCAGACAACATTTAAGCCAATCCTTTTGGGAAAAACGAGCACAGTCTGCCAAATGAGCGTTCTTATCCTTGTCCTATTCTTCAATGCGAATCGTTCTGCTCAGCCCATCCTGCTCTGGCTCTATCTGCTGACTCTTGTGCTCACGATTTTTTCCGGGATCCAGTACACATTCATCGGGCGCCGGATTTACTACACAAAAAAGAACACTCAGTAAGTCCATTCTGTCTTATCCGTCTTATCTGTCCTACCTCAAATTTATTTTCACACACAACAAGATGGTGGCAAATTTTTCGTTTTGGAGATCCCCTGTTGGTGCACTCGGGCATCCCAGTCATTGGTTTGAAGCGTCTCCAATCAGGGGAAAGCTAAGCGCTTTTATCGATATAACCCTTGACCAGAGTGCGCCAAATGATCTTAAGATCCAGAGCTAAGGACCAATTCTGGATATAGTAAAAATCATAGTCGAGCCTTTTATCGATGGGCGTGTCCTGTCTGAGCCCATGGACCTGTGCCCAACCCGTGATGCCCGATTTGACCTTGTGGCGAAGCATGTACTTGGGAATTTTCTCCCTAAAATCGTAAACGAAAATAGGCCGCTCAGGGCGAGGCCCGACAAGGCTCATCTCGCCTTTCAAAACATTGAATAACTGGGGAAACTCATCAATGCTGTATTTCCGGAGAAACCGGCCGATTCCAGTGATCCTCTCATCATCGGGTTTACACATCACAGGACCAGTCCTCTGCTCTGCTTCGGAGATCATTGTCCTGAACTTATGGATGGTGAATTTCCGTCCATCCAGACCCATCCTCTCTTGGTTGTAGATCACCGGTCCTCTGGAAGTTAGCTTGATCAGTAGCGCAACCAAAAGAAGGACCGGCAAGAGAAGAAAAAGCAGCAACGCAGATGCGACCCGGTCAATCAGGCGCTTGACGAACAGTCCCACACCTCGCATGGGCGATTCGTCGATGGAGATCACAGAAAAGCCATCTAGGTCTTCGATCCTTGCTTTGAGCGTCAAAAAATGGAAAAGATCTGGAATGATCCTCACGTTCACGGCAAATTTATTCACTATTTTAAGCGTATTCAGGATCTCCTGGTAATTCCGCAACTCCAACGCCACATAGACTTCACTGATATCGTTCTTAGCCAGAATGTCTTCGAGTGCAGAAACCGGCCCAAGGACTTTGATGCCTCCGTTTATCTGAACGTCCACGCCCTCTTTCAATTCATTATCCAGAAATCCTTTGACAATAAAACCCAGATCTTTGTAATGAACGAGTTTCTGCGCAACAACTTTGCCCATTTTTCCAGCCCCGACGATGAGCACATTCTTCAGGTTATAGCCCTTGGCATACCGTTTTTTCACCATGTAATATATCTGGTTTCTGAAAACAGATATGACAACGACAACAGCAAGAAAGTAGACACCCAAAAAGCCGTGAGAGATCTTGAAATCCATACGGAACAGAGGAGCTGTGCCTTGGCTGTAGGTGTACAGATAGTTCAGTATGGCTAAAACGAATAGGATAGAAAGTAGAGCGTTCAGCACGATGAGGAAAAAATCATCGATCTGGGTTCTCTTAAGTCTCGTCTTGTAGAATCCTTGGGTGTAAAAAATCGCCAGATGCGCGACCAGGAACAGAGGGAAAATATAGATATATTGTTTGATAGGCGGAATTCCCTTTGCAGGGTCGACTGGAATAATATACAGATAAAACCGAAATAAATAGGAATAAAAAAAGGCGAGCGTTATCCCGAAAATATCGCTCAAGATAAAAAATCCGATCAGACCGCTTCTTTGCCTTCTAATCATAACCGGCTCTCATGCTCTACCCATTTCTGCTGGAGGAAGGAAAAGATTTTTTTCTTAAACTTTTCTCGGGAGAATTTTAGGGCATTGGCTCGTATTGTCATTTTATTAAAAGTCATGCCCTTGAATTTGTCAAGCGCGGCGAGAAGGCCGTCACTGGTGGGCTCCTCGTAAAGAAGCCCTGACTCTTCGGGCAGAACGGTTTCCCCTGCGCCCCCACGTCCATAGGCAATGACGGGCACTCCACAAGCCTGGGACTCGAGAGAATTGATCCCAAAATCCTCTTCACCGGGCATGATGAGGGCCCGGGATTTTTGGTAAGCCAAGAGAAGGTCTTCCGAAGAGACTGATCCTAGAAACTCGATATTCGCCTTCGCACTCTTTTTAAGCTTTTGGTAGTCAGGCCCCAGTCCGATGATCTGCAGGCGTTGACCCGTTCGGTTGAATACGTCTATGGCTCTGTCTATTCTCTTATAAGGGACCAGTGCGGAGACGATCAGGAAATAGTCCTCTTCAATTTCTCCGGGTTGGAAGAATTCCGTGTCTACAGGTGGATGAATAACCTCGGCAGACCGTCTGTAATACCTGACTATCCTATCAGCCACAGTTTTGGCATTGGCCACAAAGTGATCCACTCTGTGAGTGGAGGATTCATCCCAGATGCGGAGACGATGGATGACGGAAGGAATGATCCTTTTGGAAAAAAACCCAAGTTTTTCCGGAGAAAAATAGGAAAAATATTGGTTCCATGCATACCTCATAGGGGAATGGACATAACAGACATGAAGAGCATCGGGCCTGGGAATAGTCCCTTTGGCTACACAGTGAGAGCTCGAGATAATAAAATCATACTGTTGAAGGTCGAATAGCTCAACGGCAATGGGGAACAATGGAAGATAAAACCTGTATCTTTGGCGTAGAAAAGGCAGATTCTGAACAAAACTCGTTACAATCCGTTTGTGTTCAATATCCGGAATCTGACTTCCTTTAAAATGAAAAAGAGTGTGGATCGGAGCGTCTGGATACAGCTCAGCAAAGACTTCCAGCACTTTTTCTCCACCTCTACGGCCCGTCAACCAATCGTGGACTAGGGCAACTTTGGGACTCTTCATCGAGCTTGATTATAAAAAGGCCCCTTCTTTTTGTCAATCAACCTAAGCATTCCGGCATCCGTGATCATATGAACAAAAGTTGCTTTATTGAGTGTCCCAATTGGTGATTGCGAAAACACTCTCAGTTTCCCCTGCAAGGAAACTTCGCTCGGTTCCGGGCTTCCCTCACATCTCCTCCCGGGAGATGCACCATGCCCGTCCAGCCCTTCACACGGTTTTCTGCGCCACACAATTGGGACGCTCGAATGTCACTCGTCACGGATTCAGGGATGCTTTCTCAATCGACAGAGAGTCTGAGATAGAGGTCCTGGGTCTTCTGGACCATTTGGGAGAGTGTGTACTGTTGGCGGACGGAATTCTTTAAGTTTTGCCCGAGTCTGGCGGCAAATTCTCTCTCTCGGAGCAATCGGATCACAGACTGGGCCAGTTGGTTGGAATCCATGACGGGAACGAGAAGCCCGGTCTCGCCGTGTTTGATAAGCTCTGTCACTCCCGCAATCTCGGTGGCGACGACCGGCTTTGCAAGAGCAGCGGCTTCCATCAGAGAGTATGGCAAGCCCTCCCAAAGTGACGGGAGAACGAAAACATCAAAGCGGGATAGAAGCGATGCAACATCTTTTCTCTCTCCCAACAGTTTGATTGTATCTTCCAGGCCGAGTTTTTTTTTGAGCTTTTGGAACTTATAGAACAGGGAGCCACCCCCAATAATCCATACCTTTGCGTCTGGAATGGCCTCCTTGATTCTCCCGGTGGCCTTGATGAGATAGGGCAATCCCTTCTGCCGGTGCAGGCGTGCGACGGTACCGACGATGGGTTCTGAAGAGTCAAACTCAAGCCCTTCCGTCTTTTCTACGCGGAGGGCCTCTGCTTCAAAGACATTAAAATCGATACCATTCTTGATCACGACCTGCTTGCTCTCGGGAACTAGCTGGAAGCGTCTGCCCATCTCTCGATCTGCATCTGAGACAAAAATGACCGCAGCTGAGAAGCGTGAGAGTTGCCGCTCCAAGTATATGAAAAGATACTTGAGGAAAAAATTCCTGTAATGGAGATAGTGGATGCCGTGAAGCGTGTGCACGACATGGAGCGGATGACCACATTTGCGTGCAGACCAACGCCCGTAAAAACCTGCGACGCCGCCATGTGTATGGAGAATGTCAAAATTTTGGGAGCTCAGGAGGGATACAAGGTCTTTCACAATGTGTTTTCGAAAACACTTGCTGAAGGCGATCGGATAATGGGGGATCCCTTCCTCCCTTAGAGCGTCGGCTAAGGGCCCTCCTCCACGTGAACAGACAGCAATATCAAACGTCTCGCGGTTTAAAAATCTGGCGAGAGAGAGCAGATTGATCTGTCCCCCTCCCAGAAAGGGCCTGTCAATCATCTGGAGGACTTTGATCTTTCTCATTTATCCCTCAAGAGTCTCCGTAGAACTCGTCTTTCGTTCATGTCCGGAGCACCTCTCAAATACCCGCATCCGAGGCCAAGGTTGAAGTTGACCCACAGATATAGGCGGAGAAGTGTAAGTGCTGTCCGGGAATTGTGCTTTTGATAAAAATACAGCTGGCTTTTTCTGTAAAAATAGCGACCGAAGAGCTTCAGCCCCTCAGTGCTGGCTCCCCCCACATGATAAATTCTTGCCCGGGGAAGATATTCCAGAACATACCCTTTTTCTCTGATCCTGACACAGAGGTCGATATCTTCAAAATAGAGAAAAAACTGCTCATCAAAAAAACCCACCTCATCCAGAACATCTCTCCGCGTAAGGAGGCAGGCCGCACTCAGCCATCCGACCTCTCGTTTATCGCCCCCTTTTTTAAGGCCCCACCGGTAGTAAGGGTTCAACGCCAGCTTTTGAAACACTTCACGGAAAAAACTCACCTTTGTCCCAAAAGAGACCTGGATACTGTCCTTTTCGGATAAGAGTGCAGGTCCCACTCCGCCGATCCTGCGATTGGACTTCAACTCCTCCAGAAGATATTGAACGGCTTTGGGTTGCAAAATTGTATCTGTATTCAGGAGGAGGATATATTTCCCACGGCTTTCCCTTATCCCCTGATTGTTTCCCCTGGCAAAACCCACGTTCTCAGTGTTGGTGATGAGCCGCACTCGAGGAAAGTTCCTCCTGACCCATTCAGGACTTCCATCGGATGACTGGTTGTCCACCACAATGACCTCGAAAGGAATACCTTCCATAGTGTTGGTCAAGGAGGATAGACATTCTCCGAGATGTGTTCGGTCGTTGTGATTCACTAGAACAACAGAAAGCTCAGGCGCTTTCTCCGCGCTGTCCAATGCACTCCTCCATGGCACGTTCAATCTTTTTCACCTGGTCGATCAAGCCAAACCTTTCCCCAACAGTTCGATAACCCTCTTCGGCAACCTTTCTATAGGAGTCTCGATTATCGAGAAAGGACACGATCGCGTTTTCGATCTCTCCGATTTTCCCTGACTCCAAAAGGAAGCCGTTTTTTCCGTGAATGATGATCTCTGCGATCCCCCCTGATTTGGCTGCAATGACAGGGATTTTTACAGACATTGCTTCGATGACCGTTCTGCCGAAAGATTCTGTACGTGAAGCCACAAGCAGGCAATCCATCAAACACAGGGCGCTCAACACATCTCTCTGATAGCCGGCAAAAACCACGCGCTCCTCAAGACCCTCTCGCACACAAATCTCCTGCAACTCTTTGAAATACGCCTTTGATTTCACATCGCCGACGATCAAAAGCTTCAGCGACCCCCAGTCTTTTCCAATTCTGCTCAGGGCACGGATCACTTCTCGCTGTCCCTTCTCTTCGCAGACTTTGCCCACCATCCCGATCACAATGTCCCGTTTGTCCAAATCCCATTGATGCCGCAAGATTGTGATTGCGTCATCGTTCCTTTCGGAGATTTCGATGCCGTTGTAGACCAACTGCACATTCTCTTTGTCAAAAAAGAATGCTCCGCTCGCCTGGGAGTTCACCAGGATCCTGCATGAAAAGCGGCTGATGAACAGGGCTAACGCTTTTTGTCCCCATATCCAGCAGATTTGGGGGGCCTCTCCCCCAAGGATTTCATGAATGAACCAGACATGCGGAACGTGCGTAATTTTTGCGGCCAAGGCTCCGGTGAAAGACGCGCTGGAATTGCTGAACACAAGGTCGACCTGTTTGCGCCTAATCCAGCGCACTAGCCGGAAGAGGGCTCTCATGTTCCAGATCCAAGCGAGGGGCTGCTTCCACGTCTTCCCCCTCTCTGTAAGCCACCATTTTGCAGGAAAAAGGACAGCCTCAATCCCAAGTTTTTCTGCTTCTGCCAAAAGAAGGCCTGGCCTTGGCACGATCAAGAAAGGATAGAATTTCTGTTTGTCGATCCTCTCTAAAGTCTGGAGAAGCATGAGCTCCGCCCCGTTAAGCTCGGAAGTATGGGAGAGAAAACAAATTTTGTTCACTGGGCTCCCATCAGGGACCGATAGATGTTCAGCGTTTTCTCTGCGGTGGTTTTCCAGCTAAAATCCAAGACTCTTTTTTCCCCTTTCCTTACCAGGTCCCTTTTTAAATCTTCATTCCTTAGAACACTCATGATCTTTTCCGCCATGTCCATGGATTGATCCGGGTCGAAAAAGAGGGCGGCATCCTGACAAATCTCAGGGAGGGCAGAAACGCCGGAAGCAATAACCGGAGTCCGGGAACACATGGCTTCAAGAAGAGGCAATCCAAATCCTTCGCACAGGGACGGGAAGACAAACGCCGTGGCCGATCGGTAGATGCTCCTCAACTCACGATCTTTCAAATACCCTGTCAACCTTATCCATTGTTGGAGACCACACGCGTCTATCTCGGCTAACACGTTTGCGGAGTCTCTGCCTCTTCCCCCCACAAGGACAAGCGGGATCTTTCCGTATTGACTGTGGACTATCTTCAGGGCTCTGATCAAACGACCGATGTTCTTCCTGGGCTCGAGCGCGCCGACATAGAGCAGGAAGGACGACGGCAGTTTGAATCCGGACCTGATGCTGTCCAGCTCTTCCTGCGGGACATTTCGCCAGAAATCATGATCGATTCCCAGGTGGGTCACATGCACCTTATCCTTATTTATGGAAAACCTTTTCAAAACCTGCTCCTGAGTAAATCTGGAGATCGTGATAATCCCGTCCGCGTCTTGAAGGGACTGCTCAATTCTTGGCGTAAATACAGTTCTCGACTCATCGTCACTCAAGTGGGGGTGCTCCATGAAGCACAAATCATAAACAGTCACAACCTTTTTTCCACCAGAAGGCAAAGCTAGGGGTGTGGCTGAATGGGTCAAATCCAGACGCGTCCGAAAAAAAAGGTCCATTGATGGCCAGCTGAACTTATTCCAGAAATAATTGATCATCCTGACCGGGTAGCGAAAATCCTTGAATCTCATTTTCGCGAAAGGAGGGACCTTTTCAGGCTTGAACCGGTCTTTCCATGAAGACGAAAACAGAAAATACTCATTCTCTGGATCGATCTTTGACAGAGAGAACAGAAGGTTCTTGAAATAGATCCCGACGCCTGTTTCCTCCTTCAAAAAAGGGCGCACATCATAGCCTACCCGCATTTGGGGCTAATGTATTCTCTGCACGAGGAAAAGTCAAGGCTGGAAAGGCTTGCTTTGTCAGGTGTGCGGTGGTATGATTTTTCTCAATCGGAAAGATTTCATGAAGGATTTTGAAAGAATCTCCAGCCGGATTGATACCTTCCGTGATGAAATGATCGACTTGCAGATAGAACTGTGTGCGCTTCCCGCTATTTCTCCCTCCAGCGGCGGAGAGGGCGAGGCTGCAAAAGCCGAAGCTCTCCTTCGATACCTCAAGACAGGCGGATTCGAAAATATCGCACCCATCAAAGCCCCTGACCTGGATTCTGAAGCTGGATACCGCCCCAATATTTTAGCCTACTACAGAGGAAAAAATTCCACAAAGACGATCTGGATTCTCAGCCATTTGGACGTTGTCCCTCCAGGAGAGTTATCCTTATGGAAAGGCAATCCTTTCAAGGCCTGGGTCGAGGAGGGAAAAATCTATGGGCGAGGGGTGGAAGACAACCAACAGGACATGGTGGCATCTCTTTTTGCCATAAAAGCACTCCAAGCAGAAGGATTAAAACCCAATTATGATGTGGGCATCGCGCTGGTCGCCGATGAGGAGACGGGAAATGACAAAGGGATCCATTATGTTTTGAAACATTCCAACCCCTTCCGCAAACAAGACCTTATCATCGTTCCCGATGCGGGAAATAGTGAGGGGACGATGATAGAGATCGCAGAGAAGAGCATCCTGTGGCTCAAGTTCAAGACCTATGGAAAGCAGGCGCACGGGTCCACGCCCGAGCGCGGCATCAACAGTTTTCGTGCGGCCTCGTTCTTGGTGACAGAATTGCATAAGCTCTACCAGGTCTTTGACCATAAAGACTTCATCTTCGATCCCCCGATATCCACTTTTGAACCCACAAAGAAAGAATCCAATGTTCCCAACATCAACACTATTCCCGGCGATGATGTGTTCTACATGGACAATCGCATTCTCCCACATTACAACCTGGAAGATGTGGAAAAACAGATCAAAATTGCCATGGAGAGGGTTAGAAGAGACTTTCAGGTGAGGATCGTTATGGAGCAGGAGCAGAGAGCACCCGCAGCCCCTCCCACATCTCCCGAAGCGCCTGTCGTTCAAGCCATTAGAAGGGGTGTCAAGAAAGTCTATCAAAAGGAAGCGAAGCCCATCGGAATAGGAGGCGGGACGCTGGCCAACCCCCTTCGCTGGTCAGGTTTTGAAGCCGCCTGTTGGTCTAAGAATGAGGAAACGGCCCATCAACCCAATGAGTACTGCGTGATTGATAACATGGTGGGGGACACCAAAGTCTTTGCCCACATTTTCTTACAGCCATAACCATCAAATTTCGTTTGGGAGCAGCACGCATGAATGAATATATTCTCGTGATCTCGACCGTCCCCAGTGAAGCAGAGGGCAATGATATCGCTCAGAAGATCGTTACGGAAAGGCTTGCCGCTTGTGTGACAGTGAGCTCAGCAAATCAGTCATTCTATCGGTGGGAGGAACACATATCCCATGATCAGGAATTTATCCTGTTCATCAAAACCAGGGCCAGCCTCTTCTCAAATCTGGAAAAGAGGATAAAAGCCCTCCATTCGTACCAAGTCCCAGAAATAATCGCCCTCCCTATTCTTGCAGGGTCCAATGAATATTTGGACTGGATCTCACAAAACACGGGTTCGTGAAACGGTCGCTATCAAACCCCAAGAGTCCTTTCCTCAATACAACATGGTCCATGGTCCATCGCTTATTCCTGCTGTGTTCATCTCTGGATCATTGATCACAGATCAGTCCACAAGGCAGTGAGGGATACGATCAAAACATGTGCTGGGCGACTCGGATGGTGTTGAGATGGATAGCCACAGTATCAGCAACATCAAACGCATACCCGCCAGCTAGGAGGATGACCATCGGAATGTTGAGCTTACGCGCTTCTCCGATCACGATGGCCCCTCTCTCTTTAAGGCCCTCCATAGTTAGCGTCAACCCTCCCAATCGATCCTTTTCATAGGGATCGGCCGCAGCAAGATAAAAAATAATATCTGGATGAAACTCTTTATACAAACGGGGAAAGTGGGACTGAAGAGCGGGAAGGTATTTCTCGTCTCCCTCTCCTGACCACAATCCTATATCTAAAGAACTCTCCGGCTTATGGGCCGGATAGATATCCATCTGGTGGATCGAAAATGTGAACACGTCATCATTGTTCAAAAAAATAGCCGCTGTGCCGTTCCCTTGATGCACATCACAATCGACCACCATCGCCTTCCGGATGACTCCCTCATGCCTCAGTTTTTCGATCGCGACGGCCACATCATTCAGAACACAAAAACCCTCTCCATGGTCAGAGAACGCGTGGTGGAATCCGCCTCCGATATGAATGGCCATCCCCTTTTTGAGGGCTTCCTTTGCCGCAACAATAGTCCCCCCAACGTTAAGAAGCGCAAACTGGAAAAGTTCTGGCGAGTAGGGAAGCTCCAGGGCCAGCATCTCTGAATGTGAAAGCTTGCCCGTTCTCAGTTTTTTGATATATTTTGGGGAATGCACTCGAAGAACATCGTCTTCCTGAGCAGGATGAGGCTCTATGAAACTTTCTTTTTTTACTCCCCAAGATATCAGCCGTTCGTAGATAAGCCGGTATTTCTTCAGGGGAAACACATGGTTTCCGATGTCAATCATCCAGTAGGCATCACTGTAGACAAACTTGAACGGGAATCTTCGTCTTCGGAGGAGTCTCAAAAGTTTCCTGATGTTGACCATGCATGTATTACATATCAAAAAAAAGGGCAACGGTAAACACTATTCGTAGCGGCTTTGCAGCCGCCAAAGCAGGAAGCATCCTTAAATCCGTGATGATAGATGTCTCGAATGATCGGATTGGAGATTGCGAAAACACTTTCAGTTTCCCAAGCGAGGAAACTTCGTTCGGTTCCGGGCTCCCCTCACATCTCCCCCTGGGAGATGCACCGTGCCCGTCCAGCTCTTCACACGGTTTTCTCAACCACTCAATCTGAGCATACAATAACCTAAAAAAGCATTTATGCCATCACGGAAATAAAGATGCTTACGCCAAAGCGGAAAAAATTGAAACAATTCTTGAAGTGTGTTAAAAGATGAATGAATTTAAAGCTTCATTTTGATAATGCACACATAGATGCCACTACAGCGGGAGTTCCGATCGAGACGCAGCGTCGACCTGTAAGGCATAGGCCGTTTTTGTGAAAAATCTTTGTTTGGAAAGGAGTTTTGAATGGGCCTAAAAAAATTCATCATCAATCTTGCCCCAACTCCTCTCGTTAAGCTTTTCGCCGGTCCTTATGTTGCCGGAGACAGCATCCACTCCGCTGTGGAAACGGCGCACACGTTATGGAAAGAGCGGCACCTTTGCTCGACCATAGATCTTTTGGGAGAAGAGATCGAAGTCGATGAAGAAGTTCAGTACACGGTCGGGGTCTATGAGCGGCTTATCGATAGCCTTGGCGCGCAAGAGTTTGCCACGCTCTCTTTAAAGCCCACGCAACTGGGCAGTCACAGGGGAAAGGATAACTGTCGAGAGATCATTGAGGGGATTGTGGCCAAAGCGGAGCAGCGGGACATAAAGGTCACGCTCGATATGGAAGATCACACTCAGACCGACATGACTCTTGATATCTTCCGGGCTTTAATCAAAGACCATCCGACATTCGGAACGGTACTCCAATCCCGCCTCTTTCGGACAGACGAGGACATCCGATCCATTAGCGGTTTGAACGCCCGCATCCGCATCTGTATCGGCATCTATAACGAGCCGAAGGAGATCGCCCTCCAGAACAAAGCCGATATGAAGGCAAAACTCCTCGAACAGCTGGAAGTCTTGTTCAAAGAGGGGCATTATCCTGAAATCGCGAGTCATGACAAAGCTGTCATTAGGGAATCCGTCAACATCGCCGAACGTTTGAACATAAAAAAAGACCGGTACGAAGTGCAGATGCTCATGGGTGTGCCCATGCAGACTTTTCAAGACGAGCTTATCAGAGAAGGCCACTGCGTGCGGCTCTATGTCCCTTTTGCCGAGAAATGGAAGTACGCCACAGCGTACTGCAAAAGACGGCTGGATGCCAATCCGGCAATGGCTGCCTACATCCTGAAAAACATCCTGCACAAAACAATCGGCAGACGCTGATTCACGAAAGGTGCGAGTCGTAAAGCCTCAGCCCCTCTGGATCAATTTTCCATAGATTCTCGGTCTTTCAAACCTCATAGAACACATATTGCCGGCGTATTTCCTTAACGATCAAGACTTGAACATCACTGGATCAAGAGGGCTTGTTCTCTGAAAGTGTGACTTGAGCAGCAGCCAGACGGGCAATGGGAATTTGATAGGCAGAACAACTCACATAGTTCAGCCCGATCTTATGACAGAAATAGATCGACCGCGGGTCTCCTCCGTGTACGCCACAGATGCCCACCTTGAGATCGGGTTTTGTCTTCCGCCCTTTCTCCACGGCCCATCTCATCAATACTCCGACCCCAGGCACGTCCACAGTGGAAAAAGGATCGTCCTTCCAGAATCCATGGGCCAGATAGTAATTGATAAAACTGGCTCCATCATCTCGAGATATGCCAAAGGTCGTCTGAGTCAGGTCGTTGGTTCCGAAGGAGAAGAAATCCGCTTCCTTGGCCACTTCATCGGCCGTGATGGCGGCTCGTGGAATCTCGATCATGGTTCCGACGGTGTATTCCAATTCGACATTGTATTTTTTTATCGTCTCTTCAGCGATCCTTACGATGATCTGTTTTTGGTCGGCCAGTTCCTCCACGGACCCGATGAGAGGGACCATGATCTCGGGAAAGACTTTCCCCCCCTCCCCGGCCAGTTCACAGGCTGCCTCGAAGATCGCCTGTGCCTGCATCTCGATGATCTCCGGAAAGGTGATGCCCAAACGGCATCCTCTATGGCCGAGCATGGGATTGAACTCGGCAAGTGCTTTGACTCTTTCCAGCACTTTTTCGAGTTCCTTGATGTGTTCCTTGTCCTTAGAACCGGAAGCTTTGAGCTCTGTGAGCTCCACCATCAACTCCTCTTTCTTGGGCAAAAACTCATGGAGGGGCGGATCCAATGTGCGGATGGTCACTGGGAATCCCTTCAGCTCTTTGAACAACTCATAAAAATCCTTCTTCTGGAAGGGGAGCAACTGCTCGAGGCTTTTCCTCCGTTCTTCCTCAGTCTCTGCCATGATCATCTGTTTGATGATCGGAAGTCGCTCTCTCTCGAAAAACATGTGCTCCGTACGGGCCAACCCGATCCCCTCTGCGCCAAAGGAAAAGGCAGTCCGCGCATCCTTCGGGGTATCGGCATTTGCCCGGACTCTCAATTTCCGAACCTTATCCGCCCAAGAAAGAAGCTTGTTGAAGTACTGGAAGGTCACGGATTCCTCGGGCGCCAATTCTCCACAGACAACCTGGAGGACTTCCGAGGGCCTTGTGGCGATCTCCCCGTGGAGCACTTCACCGGAACTTCCGTCAATGGAGATCCAATCGCCCTCTTTAACCTTCTGGTCACCGACTTGGAAATATCCTTCTTCTTCATTGGGCTTAATAGCGCCGCATCCAACAATAGAGGGCTTGCCCATCTGTCTGCCCACAATGGCTGCGTGGGAGGTCATACCCCCCGTGGCGGTCAAGATTCCCTGGGCGGCACTCATCCCGTGGATATCATCGGGGGAAGTTTCGTCTCTGACGAGAAGAACACGCTTACCCGCCTCTTTCCAAGAAACCGCTTTATCTGCTGTGAAGACCACCTGTCCCGTGGCTGCGCCCGGAGATGCGGCAAGTCCCTTGGCCAGCATCTCATGTTTGCTTTTTTCTGCCACATCGAAGACAGGATGCAGAAGCTGGTCCAAGGCCTCAGGCTCGACCAAAAAGAGCGCCTTCTCTTGCTCGATCAATCCCTCTTCGACCATATCCACGGCGATCCTCACCGCAGCCCAACCCGTCCTTTTTCCGTTACGTGTCTGGAGCATGTAGAGCTTTTTCTCCTGAATGGTGAACTCAAAGTCCTGCACATCTTCGTAGTGCCTCTCCAAGCGCGTGGTAATCTCTTCCAATTCTCTGGAGGCTTCAGGCATTTTTTCTTTAAGATCCTTTATTGGAGACGGCGTTCTTATGCCTGCCACAACATCTTCGCCCTGTGCGTTGTACAGGAATTCCCCGTAGAGCTCCTTATCCCCGGTGGCAGGATTCCGCGTGAAACCGACACCCGTGGCGGAATCCTCACCGAAATTGCCGAACACCATCATCTGGACATTCACCGCTGTTCCCAGGTCATGGGAGATATGATTCAATCGGCGGTAAGTGATTGCCCGCGGGTTGTCCCAGGATTTGAACACAGCGGAGATCGCCATGAAGAGCTGCGTTTTAACATCTTGCGGAAAATCCCTCCCTGTCTGATCTTTAACCCGCTTTTTATAAGCTGCAATAACCTCTTCAAGGTTCTCTTCAGAGAGTTCAAAGTCGTTTGTGATGTTGTTTCGACTTTTAATTGCTTTGAGGATTTCTTCAAAACTCTTTTTGGATATTTCCAAAACAACATCCCCAAACATTTGGATCAGCCGTCGGTAGCAATCCAGGGCAAACCGCCTGTCTCCGCTTTTTTGCGCCAATCCTTCGACAGCCTGGTCATTAAGACCCAAGTTCAGTATCGTATCCATCATCCCGGGCATTGAAAATTTGGCTCCGGAACGCACGGAAACGAGAAGGGGATTCTCTATATCTCCGAATTTCTGGCCTGCTGCATCTTCCAGCTTCGCCAGATTGTCAAGGATCTCTTTCTCTATTCCAGCTGGAATCTGATTTCCTGATTGGAGGAAAAGGTTACAGACATCCGTGGATACCGTAAAACCAGGAGGTACCGGGATCCCGATCCCAGCCATCTCCGCCAGATTCGCACCCTTTCCACCGAGGGAATCTCTCATGTCCTTGTTGCCTTCGACATTTCCAGGCGCGAAAGAATACACATATTTTTTATCGTTCATTCTCTTCTCCTGAATAACGCTAAAGAATTAAACATGAAATATACATGCAACACTTCCAAAATTCAAGCTTCTTCACATTCTGGGTAGCCCTTCCAAATCCGTGATGGGAGCCATTCGACTGTCCAAATCGGTGATTGCGAAAACACTCTCAGTTTCCCCAGCGAGGAAACTTCGCTCGGTTCCGGGCTTCCCTCACATCTCCCCCATGGAGATGTGCCATGCCCGTCCAGCCCTCCACATGGAGTTATCCACCACACAATTGCGGACACTCGGATATCCCCTCGGATATCATTAATCAGGGATTTGGAAATGCTACCCACATTCTGCATCTTCTATTTTCGCCGGTGTGCTGAAAAACAACTGGAATGAGAACAAACATCGATCAAACACAGGAATCTTTCAAATGAAAAAACCTCTAACCAACTCTTAAACACACAGCTTGGAAGGATAAAGCTTCCGCGAGAGACGAAATGATCTGCGTTCCGGTCTCAGGGAGATGCGGATTCATGGTTCTGTTTCAGAGACGAAACAAAGATATTCAAAGTGAGATACAAAAGGATTGAATCTGTGAGCAGGAGAAGAAAGTCCACGCGTCGGCCCAAGGAGCCAAAACACCCGCACTCCACATCAATCCTCCTCAAAATGGTGGCAGTGATCAACACCAGAAAGGCCACCAATAGACCCGAAAGGACCAAAGAACTTGTGGTGCGAAATATTCCGAGAATCACAAGAACGCCGCATAAGATTTCAATCCAGGGAAGGACAATGGCTATCACAAATGATATATCCCGGGAGAAAACACGGTAGTTGGCAATATCCTGCGCAAATTCCAGAGGGCCCAAGATCTTCAGAAGGCCTGCCCAGATGAAGACCCCTCCAACCACGAGACGAAACACCCACAGGACAGTCTTATGACAGATCATTTTTCTTAGATGAGGGAAGCCCAGCGGTTATCCATTCGTTCCATCCTCCGAAGAACACACGGATATCTTCAAACCCCTGTTCCGCAAGAGCCTTTGCAAGAAAGATGCTGGATTGACACTCATTTCCGTCACAGTACACGACCAGGGTCCCATCGCGGGGAAAGGATAACTGTCCGTGTACAGTTCTCTCTCCCCCCTCAAAAGGAATGTTGATGGCGTCCAAAATGTGTCCCTCGAGAAATTTCACTTCCGCTCTGCTGTCGAGAAAGAGCACATCGCCTCTCATGAATAGGTCCTCTGCTTCGGCGAGGCCGATAAACTGTATAGAGGGAAAATCTTTGGGTGAAAGAAAACTTTGATTGAAATCTCCGTTAAGGTATTGTTTGACCAGAGACAAATTCGCAGACACCCCGATAACAACACTCAAACAGACAATCACCCCCAACTGAAAAACGAATGCTTTGAACCTCATCGATCTCGATATCTCATCGGCCGTTTCGTACAAACGACTTCTCCGACAGTGAAAACCCGTGTCCTGGGATCAGGGAAAAAGAGAGAGATATTTGGACAGCCCTGCCTTGAACACCTTAATGGCTCGTTTCAGGTCAGGCTCTTTCAGCACATAGGCGATGCGAATCTCATCCTTGCCGCGGCCGGGTGTGGAATAAAATCCTTGAGCGGGGGCCACCATGACCGTTTCCCGATCGAGCTCGAAATCCGTCAACATCCAGCGGACAAAGTGCTCGCAATCTCTGATGGGAAGCCTGACGATGATGTAGAAGGCGCCCTGAGGTTTGTGCATCACAATACCTGGAATGTCTTTGAAGCCATCGTAGAGAACATCGCGTCTTCTCTGGTATTCCTCCCGAGTCGCCTGGAAATAATCTCGCTCCATCCTATAGGCTGCCAGAGCACCCTTTTGTTCGATCGATGGTGGGCACAGCCTTGCCTGAGCGAATTTGAGGACCGCCTGGTAAATATCTGAATTTCGTGTCAGAACCGCACCCACTCGAGCCCCACAGCAACTGAACCGCTTGGAGATGCTATCCACAACAATGACCCGGTCTTTGATGTTCTCGTATTCCAAAAGGCTTTTGTGTTTCGCTCCATCATAGACAAATTCCTTGTAGACCTCATCCCCGATCAGGAACAGGTCATGCTTCTCCGCCAAATCGATGACGCGCTGGAGTTCTTCATCGGTGTACACCGTCCCGGTAGGATTATTCGGAGAACAGAGCAGGATCGCCCGGGTTTTTGGAGTGATTTTCGCTTCGATCGCGTCGGCGGCCGGCAGACGGAATCCGTCTTCGACATGTAAGGGCAAAGGCACGATCCCGACGTTGGCGCAGACCGCATATCCATTGTAATTCGTGTAAAAAGGCTCGGGGATGATGATTTCCTCTCCAGGGTCCGCCACCACACTGAAGGAAAAATGAATGGCTTCAGACCCGCCGATGGTGATGATCACATTCTCAGAGTTCAGAGGAATGTTGTAACCGACAAAATAATCGGCTATGGCTTGCCTCAGATCTAGGAATCCCTGTGCAGGTCCGTAGCTGAGAACTTCCTCGCCGAAATTCTTGATGGCTTCCCAAACGGGTTCAGGAGTTGTGATATCGGGCTGTCCGATGTTGATGAAATACACATGGATGCCCCGCTGGATGGCATCATCCGCATAAGGCTTCAGCTTTCTTATCGGTGACTCCTGGATAGCTTGGCCTCTTTTGGATATATTCATATGAGCGCCTCCAAGTCTACAAACCTTACCTGAATGATTCAACTGAAAAAAATTATTCCAGAATGGTCTGGAGTTGTCAAAGTTTTTGTTGCCATGGAAAACATTATCTGATATTTTTCTTAACGATATTTTGAAACAGATATGAGAAAGGACTCCCTGGCCAGGATCACACGCAAAGAAAGCTGGAACAATTATTTCCTCCTCTCTTTTGAGTCTCCGGAGATCGTGCAAGAGGCCCAGCCCGGTCAATTTCTCATGGTGCGCATCAACACGGACACTTCCCCCCTGCTGCGCCGCCCTTTCAGCCTATTCTCTGCGGAAGACCAGAGCGGCGAAATCTTCTTCCAAATCACTGGGCTGGGCACGCGACTGCTCAGTGAAAAACGAGAAGGGGATTTTATCGACATCATCGGCCCCCTCGGTAAGGGGTTCACTGTAGACAAAGACATCCATCAGATTCCATTCGCTCTCATCGGGGGCGGACGGGGCATCGCTCCTCTCTATTTCCTTGCCCAAAAACTCAGCAGAGCGGGTGGCGTTGTTCGAGTTTATTATGGGGGTAAATCCACAGGAGACCTCCCCGTCAGAGAAAGATTCAGCAATGTGGACTTGTCGCTGACATGCACAACAGAAGATGGCTCTTTGGGAACCCGGGGGCAAATCACCGAAGCCTTTGAAGCAGATCTCGATAAAGACCTCTCTGTGAGCCGGATCTATGCCTGCGGTCCAGAGCTGATGCTCCGAAAGATCGCGGAGATAGCCGCCGCACAGGCTATCCCTGCTGAGATCTCCCTCGAATCAGTGATGGGGTGCGGGTTCGGCGCGTGCTGGGGGTGTGTAAAAAAAATACGAAAGGACGAAGGGATCGGCTGGCACAAGGTCTGCGAGGAAGGGCCGGTGCTTAATGCTGAGGATGTTTTCTGGGAGTGAAATGATCATGATTGATCTTTCCGTTGAGATCGGCAGTCTTAAACTTAAAAATCCTGTTCTTGCTGCCAGCGGCACTTTCGGCTACGGTCTGGAATTCACCCCGTTCATGGACCTCAATAAACTGGGCGGTTTTGTGGTCAAAGGCCTCTACTTTTCTCCCCGGGAGGGAAATCCTCCGCCCAGACTGGTGGAGACCGCAAGCGGTCTCATCAACGCCATAGGCCTGCAGGGC